>Ga0105243_10000275_pt1 | contig 57374 bp, 49 predicted proteins | sample KBSM34metaG_FD_81525 | JGI IMG/M metagenome (GOLD analysis project Ga0105243, IMG submission 81525) | Miscanthus rhizosphere microbial communities from Kellogg Biological Station, Michigan, USA - KBS M3-4 metaG | ecosystem: Host-associated > Plants > Roots > Rhizosphere > Soil | place... | reverse complement strand
ATTCATCAATGCGGCGCAACTGGATGTCGTGGGTGAAGAAGCCGGTCTGGATTTCCGCCATGCCCATCGGAAGCACGGAGCGATCCGGTTCTCAAGAATCCGACAGATAAATAGGAGTGCCTTGAATTCCGCAGTCCCATTGGACGGGCGGATGATCTGGTATCCGGTCTTGCCCGTACAATAAAAGTCGAGTCAGGCGATTTTTTCAGATCCCGCGTTTCAGCTTTTCCAAGTTTTGAAACGTGTTTTGGCCAAGATCTGCTCGTCTGACTCTTGGGAAGAAAGTCGCCCCGATCCGGCATTCCGCAACCGGCTTTTTTCGGAAATTTTCGGCGGCGGTCGTCCGCAAAAAAGTGAGCCGGAGATATCCTTGGTCGCCGCGTTGATCTCGTTTTTCTTCGCGAGATTCGCGTTTCGTGCGACCGGATCATCCGGCTCTTGAGGGAAAGTCGTTCCGAATCGCCCGTCCGCAAGCGGTGTTAGGCGGGAAGGGAAGACGGGAACCACGAAAAACACCCAAGTTCACGAAAATCAGAGGGTTGACGGATCAGGCGCTCCGCATGGTCTGGTGCCATCCATCGACTCTCTTTCGTGCGTTTTCGTGTCTTTCGTGGTTTCTCTTTCGGAATGGAGAGGCGGGAACCTTTGGGTCCCGAGGCGAACAACGCCCCGCCGGGGTGGCCGACGGGGCGTTGGCAAAGGCAAAGAGCGAGCCGGGCGATCTGAGGTAGGATCCAGGATTTTCTCCACCTTTGGAGCCTATCCTGTGTCTCGATCCAATCGTCCGGCTCTAAGCCAAAGTCGCGCGGAACGGTGTCCGCGCAACGGATTTTTCGGGCGAATCAGCGCAGCAGGTTCCACGCGCTGACGAGCGCCTTGAGGCCGGCCATTTCGATCGAGGGATCGATGCCGCAGCCCCACAGGATCCGGCCGTCGTCGTGCTGGACTTGAACGTAGGCGGCGGCGTTCGCATCCGAGCCGCCGCGGATGGCGTGGGAGCGGTAGTCGGTCACCTTGAAGTCCTTCAGGCCGATTCCTTCCAGCGCGTGGACGAAGGCGTTGATCGGGCCGTTGCCGAGGCCTTCGATGGCGCGCTCCTCGCCGTCGAGGCGGACCGTGGCGTTGCAGGCGACCTGGCCGCGCGGTTCGACGTGGTGGACGAGCTCGTAATCGATCACGGCCAGCGGCGCTTCGAGGTTGGCGAAGCGGTCGTAGAACGCGTCGTGGATCTCGTCGGGCGTCAGCTCGCGGCCGCGCAGGTCGGCCAGGTCGTAGACGTATTTGCCGACCTGCGGGTGCATCGTCTTCGGCAGGTCGAGGCCGTGTTCGCGGTCGAGGATGTAGGCGACGCCGCCTTTGCCCGATTGCGAGTTGATGCGGATGATCGCCTCGTATGAGCGGCCGATGTCCTGCGGGTCGATGGTCAGGTACGGCACGCCCCACGGGGTCGCCGGGTCGGCGGCCAGTTCCTTTTCGCGGCGGTCGAGGCCCTTCTTGATCGCGTCCTGGTGTGAGCCGGAGAACGCGGTGAAGACGAGTTCGCCGGCGTAGGGCTGGCGTTCGGGCACGGTCATGCGGGTCACGCGCTCGTAGACGGAGCGGATCGCGGGCAGGTCGGAGAAATCCAGGCCGGTGGCGACGCCGTGGCTGTTCAGATTCAGCGCGACGTTGACGATGTCGAGGTTGCCGGTGCGCTCGCCATTGCCGAAGAGCGTGCCTTCGACGCGGTCGGCGCCGGCCATCAGGCCGAGCTCGGTGGCGGCCACGCCGGTGCCGCGGTCGTTGTGGGTGTGCAGCGAGACGATCAGCGACTCGCGGTTGTCCAGGTGGCGGATCATCCATTCGATCATGTCGGCGTGGATGTTCGGGGTGGTCCACTGGACGGTGTCCGGCAGGTTGATGATCATTTTTTTCTCCGGCGTCGGCTGCCAGACGTCGATGACCGCGTTGCAGATCTCGGCGGAGAAATCGAGTTCGGTGTCGGAGAACGATTCGGGCGAATACTGCAGGACGATCTCGGTTTGCGGGATGGTCGGGACCAGCTCCTTGACCAGCTTCGCGCCGTCGATGGCGAGCTGCTTGATGTCCTCGCGCGAGGCGTCGCCGAAGGTCACGCGGCGCTGCAGCGGCGAGGTCGAGTTGTAGATGTGGACGATGGCGCGTTTCGCTCCGGCGATCGCCTCGAACGAGCGGCGGATCAGGTGTTCGCGCGTCTGGACCAGGATCTGGATGGTCACGTCCTCCGGGATGCGGTTTTCCTCGATCAGGCGGCGGCAGAAGGTGAACTCGGTGTCGGCGGCGGAGGGGAAGCCGATCTCGATCTGCTTGAAGCCGACGCGGCACAGCAGGTCGAAGAACTCGAGCTTCTCCTCGACCGACATCGGCTGCGGCAGGGCCTGATTGCCATCGCGGAGGTCGACCGAGCACCACTCGGGGGCGCGGGTCAGGATTTGGTCGGGCCAGGTGCGGTCGGGCAGATGGACGGGCGGGAAGGGGCGATATTTCGCGATTGAGGAAGGTTGCATGGAAAAACGAAAGAGAGAGCTTGAGGGAAAAAGGGAGGCGCCGCGCGGGAGAATTTGCGCGGCAGGCCAGCGGACGGCGATGGGAAAAAGGAAATACTCAGCGGGTGGGCAGCCCTAGCAGGAGCGCCCGCAGCTCAAGAAGCCCGCGGAGATTCGTCGTCACGGCAGGGAAGCTGCGGGAGGTGGCCGCCGGTGTCAAGGCAAGGGGAGACTTGGATCTTCTCGCCGGCTGGTTTCGACCGTATGAAGGTCAGCATGTTTCGAATTCCAAGACCGCAGGAAGGCCGCTTGCTGCGGATCAGCGTTTTCTGCGTCTCGGGAATCCTGCTCGCGTTGTGCGGGCTGCTGTGGTGGCAGACGCGGCAGTTGAAAGCGCAGCGGGCGTGGGTGGACCACAGCTACCAGGTGCGGATGGAGGTGGAGGAGCTGGACCGCAGTCTGCGCGAGGCGGAGAGCTCGCAGCGCGCGCTCTTGCTCGTCGAGGAGGGGCAGGGCGGCGACTTGCGGGCGGCGTTCCGGCATTCCGGCGAGCTGGTGCGCGGGCACTGCGCCGAGCTGCAGCGGTTGGTGGCGGACAACCCTGCGCAGAGCGAGCGGGTGCGCGGATTGTCGGTGCTGCTGGACGCCCGGCTGGCTGAGCTGGACAAGAACTCCCGCGAGCTGCGGATGCTGGAACCGGGCGAGCGCCAGCAAAAAATCCGCGAGGGCGTGGAGTCGACCGAACGGATCGACCGCGAGCTGGAGAAGGTCCGCGGGAACGAAAACCGCCTGCTGGACGAGCGGGCGGAGATGGTGAACGGCGCGGAGACGCGCATGTTGGTGCTCGCCGTCGGAGGTTCCGCGTTCGGGGTGGCGGTGCTGTTTCTCACCGGCTGGCTGGAGCGGCGGAACCGGCAGCAAAGCAACCGCTACCAGACGCGGTTGGCCGAGGCGCGCGACGCGGCGCTCGATGCGGTGAAGACGACCTCGAATTTCGTCGCGTCCGTCAGCCACGAGATCCGCACGCCGATGAACGGGGTGCTGGGCGCGGCCGACCTGCTTTTTCACGACGCGCGCCTGAGCTCGAAGCAGCGGGAGCTGGTGGACACCATCCGGATTTCCGGCCAGAGCCTGCTCGATCTGATCAACGACATCCTCGACCTGTCGAAACTGCGGGCCGGGAAAATGGACTTCATCCGCGAGGATTTCGTGCTGAGCGACACGATCGAGGAGGTGCTGGCGATGTTTTCCGACGCCGCCGGGCGCAAACGCCTCGACCTCGCCTACCGGATCGGCGCGGACGTGCCGCGGTTGCTGCGGGCCGACCCGCGGCGGCTCCGGCAGGTGCTGGTCAACCTGGTCGGCAATGCGGTGAAGTTCACCGAGCGCGGCAGCGTGCTGGTCGAAGTAAGCGCGCGTCCGATGGAAGACGACCGGCCGGTGCTGCGGTTCCGGGTGATCGACACCGGTCCCGGGATCAGCGAGCAGCAGCAGGGGCGCCTGTTCGAGCCATTCAGCCAGGTCAACGCATCGCTCAGCCGCAAGCACCACGGCACCGGCCTGGGACTCGCGGTTTCGCGCGAGATCGTCCAGCACTTCGAAGGGACGATGGGGGTGGAAAGCCGGCCGGGCGAGGGCGCCACGTTCTGGTTCACCGCCCGTTTCCACGCCGCGCATTCGTCCGAGCGGCCGAGCGCGCGCTTGTGCCGCGGCGGCACGCTGCTGCTGGTCGAGGGCCGGCACCAGACGTCGCAGTCGATCGAGCACCACGCGCTGGCTTGGGGGATGAAGGTGGTCATCGTCACCGACACCAGCGTGCTGCATGTGCTCTCGCCGTTGCCGGATTTGGTCGCGGTGGTCATCGGCCAGCCGCTGGGCAGTTCGTGGCAGGAAATCGCGGCGCTACTTTCCGAGCGGGTCGATCTGGCGGCGGCGCCGCGGTTCGTGCTGGCGTCGCTGCACGAGACGATTTCGCCGGACCAGCTCGCGGCGGCGAGCGTGCGGGCGACGCTGCGGTTCCCATTCCGCCCGTCCGAACTCTACAACCTGCTGGCCGACGACTCGGCGGGCGAATCGGCCGCGCCGTCCGGCACGAGTCGGCACGCGCCGGAGCTTGCCCCGGCCCGGCTGCCGGCTGTGAAGATCCTGCTGGTGGAGGACAATCTGGTGAACCAGCGCGTGTTTTCTCGCCAGCTGGAGCAGCTCGGGCTGGAGATCGAGATCTGCGACGACGGGCCGGCGGGCGTCGAGGCCCGCTGCCGGGGCGGGCATGCGGCGATTCTGATGGACTGCCAGCTGCCGACGATGGACGGCTTCGAGGCGACCCGGCGGATCCGGGCGTGGGAGCAGCGGGAAAACGCCGCGCGCGTGCCGATCATCGCCGTGACGGCCCATGTCATGGCGGGAGATGCCGAGGCCTGCTTCCAGGCCGGGATGGACGACTATCTGCCCAAGCCGTTCGACTTGGCCAAGCTGCAGCGGATGCTCGCGAAGTGGCTGCCGCAGGCGGAGGACGGGTCGGCGAAGCCTGTCGTGAAGGACGACGGCGGCGTGCTGGACATGCCGCAGTTTGAGTCCTGTCTGATCGGCGATCCGGTGGCCGACGCGGACCTGATCGGGCTGTCGCTGAGGGAGGCCGCAGATCGCCTGCAGGAGATGCGGGATGCCTCGGTCGAGGGCGACGGGGAAACGTGGCGTCGCAGCGCGCACCGGGCGAAGGGTTCCTGCGCGACGCTCGGGTTCCGCGAGCTGGCGGCCTGGTATGAGCAGGCGGAAAACCAGCCGGGCGGCTCGGCCGAACGTGCCGCCATTTTGGAGGGGGCGGAAGGCTCCTTGGAGCGCACCCGTCTGGCGCTGGCGAGATTGGGCGTGCCGATGCGAAATTGAAGGCGGTCGGCGCGCGTTGCGGCATTTTTCCCTCACCATGAATCGCTGGGTTCGGCTTTGCCTGACGACCGGATGCGCCCTTCCCCTGCACGCGGCCGAACGGCTGGTTTGGACCGGGCCGGAGGAGCCGGGGCGGGCGATTCTGACGTCGGTGTTTCCCGACACGGGCAAACGGACGCTGCGGCGGGTGACGGGCGATGGCGGGGGGATTGCCCTGCCGGACGGCACGCCGGAAATCCGTTGGGCCGGCTGGCTGCCGCGCGGCATCCGCCCGGGCGCGGCGGTCACGGCGGCCGGGGCGTTCGGGGAAAAGCCAGCGATCGAGGAATGGTCGCAGGCGGGGGACGCCGCGCCGGAAGCCATCGGCCCGTGGCCGGTGGGGCCGGCGCTGCAGTCGCTCATCGAATGGCGGGCGTTCGGGGTGGAGGAGCGGGTCGATTTTCAAACGGCGGATTCGCGGCTGGTCGTGCGCGCCAAGCCGGGCCGGGCGCCGGCGGGCGTGGCCGGGGTCAGCCGCGGGCGATTGCCCGATCCGGCGTGGACGCCGGGCGGCGTGGGCGTGTGCCTTGAGTTCGAGGCGACCGGCACGTGGCGGCTGGTGGTGGAAAGCGAGCGGGCCGGCACCGCGCCGGTGACGGTCGAATTGCCCGGCACCACCGGCAAGGCGGGTGCGTCGTTGCACGCGCTGCCGGCGGGCGAACCATTTCGGTTCACGCTGGTCGCGCCGGAGTCGGGCGGGGAATTGCAGCTTCGCGGGCTGGCATTGCGGGAAACCGGCGGCGGGGCGGCCGATGGTCCCGCGCCCTACGGCCGTTGGATCTGGGACACCCGGCCGGAGAAGTGGGCGGCGGACGACTCCGCCTGCCGCGAGCTGGCGGTGAGCTATCCGGCGGTGCTGGAGTTTTCCGAAATCGAGCTGGCGGCGATCCGCGGGTTGCGCGGGCGGAACATCCGGCTGGTGGCGGTCGAGGGCGATCCGGCGATGATTTTGCCGGGCGAGCAGGGCAAGGCGGCGGCACGGGCGGCCGCCTTGCGTGCGCTGCCGGAGCCGCAGCGGCCGGACGCGCTGCAATTCGACATCGAGCCGTATCTCATACCGGGCTACTCGCTCAACCCGGCGCGCTGGAACCGGGAATGGCTGGCAACGCTGCGCGGGGTGAAAGCGGCGGCGGGCGGCCTGCCGGTGGAGGCGGTGCTGCCGTGGTGGCTGGTCGCCTCGGACGAGCACGCCGGTTTCCTCAACGCGCTGCCGGAGGTGGTCGACCGGGTGGTGGTGATGAACTACCGGACGCAACCGCTGGCCGCGCTGCAAACCGCGTCGCGCTGGATGGAATGGGGCGCGCGGTACCGCCGGCCGGTGGCCATTGCGGTGGAGTTCGGGCCGTTGCCCGACGTCGAGGTGGCGCGTTACGTGCCGGCGGAGCGGGGCGATCTCTGGCTGGTCGAATCGCCCGGGCAGGGCACGCTGGCGCTGTTGCTGGTCGCGCCCGCCGCGCCGCCGCCGGGCACGTTCGCGCTGCGGAGTGACGGTGAACCGCGCGTGCGGACCCCGGCCGGGGTGACGTTCCACCGTGAGCCGGAAAAGGCCCGTCCGCTGGTCCGTGCACTGGGGGCGCTCCGCCCGGGCGTGCCCGGTTCGCCGCGGCCGGTTTACCTGCACGAGCCACCGCGGGGCTTTTCCGTTGGCGAGTGAGCCCCGGTTTCGGGGAGCGCTCCGGAATGGTTTGGGAGGGCTCCGGATTCATTGGAGAGGAACCACGAAATTCACGAAAAGGCACGAAACCAGGACCTTTCGTGGATCTCGTGACTTTCGTGGTTGGAAAGGAGGGCGAGACGGATGGGCGGGTCAGGCCGCGGGTTTTTGGAATCCCTTGCGCTGCATGTCGCCCCAGCCCTGTTTCTTTTTGAGGAACTGCCAGATGCCCATCACGCGCCAGGCGCTGTTGAGCTGGCGGTAGCCGAAGTTTTCGAGGATCGCGCCGAGGCCCATCCGCCACAGGTCGCGCTGGCGGCGGAAGCGGTGCAGGGCGAACTCCGCCAGCACGAACGAGAACACGCTGATGCTGACGCCGAAGCCGAATACGACCGCGCAGTAGGCGAAGAAGAACTCGATGCTGAGAATGCCGGCCAGCGTGCACAGCGGCACCAGCAGCAGGCCGACGAGCTCCAGCACCGGGCTGATCACGTCGAAGAACAGGAACTGCGGCAGCGCGCTGGTGCCGATGGTGCCGTATTTCCGCGAACCGATCATGTTCCGGTGCCGCCACAGCGTCTCGCACAGCCCGCGCTGCCAGCGGGTGCGCTGGCGGCCGAGCACCTTCAGGTTGTCGGGGGCCTCGGTCCAGCACACCGGGTCGGGCACGTGCCAGACGCGCATCGGCTCGTCCTGCTCGTGGCTGCTGCGGTGGAGGCGGACGACGAGTTCCATGTCCTCGCCGACCGTGCCGTGGGTGTAGCCGCCGAGCCCGAGCAGGCGCTCGCGGTGGAAAATTCCGAACGCGCCGGAAATGATGGTGACCGTCTGGCTGCGGGTCCACGCCATGCGCGCCATCAGGAACGCGCGGATGTATTCGACGGCTTGGAACAACTCGATCCACCCCTGCGGCGCGCGCACGGCGGTGACCTGGCCGGCGTGCACCTCGCAGCCGTTGACCACGCGGATGGTGCCGCCGACGGCGGCGGTGGTTTCCGGTTCGTCGATGAACGGGCGGACGGCCTTGAGCAGCGAGTCGGAGTCGAGCAGCGAATCGGCGTCGACGGCGCAGACCAGGGGGTGGCGGGCGAGGTCGAGCGCGGCGTTCAGACCGTCGGACTTGCCGCCGTTCTCCTTGTCGACGACGAGCAGGCCGGGCAGGTGCGGATTGCCGTAGAGCCCGCGGACCGGCTTGTAGGCGACGCGGCGGGGCAGGGCGCGGAGGGCGGGTTTCAACTCGAAGGCTTCGATCAGGCGTTCGAGCGTGCGGTCTTTCGAGCCGTCGTTGACGACGATGATCTCGAGCTCCGGGTATTTCAGCGTCAGCAGCGAGCGGACGCTTTCGACGATGGTGGCCTCCTCGTTGTAGCCGGGCACCAGCAGGGTGATCGGCGGGGTGCTTTCGGAATTGAGCAGCCACCACTCGCGCAGGCGCGACGACCGCCGCCGGGCGCGCAGGAACTCGGGCACGGCGCGGGTGAGCTGGACGAGGTAGATCGCGTTCTGGGCGCCTTGCAGGGTGAGGATGAGGCAGCCGACCGACCAGACGAAGGTGACGAACCCTTGGCTGAAGAGCCATTCCTTCATGCCGCCTCCGGGGCGATCAGCCCCGCCTCCAGAAAAAGTTCGCGCTGCCAGGCGTCGGCCGGCGGGCGATCCAGCAGCCGAGGGCGGCCACCGAGGGCGAGCAGGCCTCGCAGGGCGACGCGGCGGACTTCGAACGAGGGATCGGCCAGCAGGGTGTCGAGCGTGCCGCCGCAGGTGTCGAGCGTGCCGCAGGCGGCGAGCGTGCGGGCGGCCTGCCGGCGGACGGCCGGGTTCGCGTGCGCGCTGGCGTCGAGGGCGGCCGTTTCGCCCTGCGGGTCGCCGAGGGTTTCCAGCGCGGCGAGCGCGGTGCGGGCGACGAGGGTGGAGCCGTGGCGGGTCTGGGCGGCGATGAGCGGCGTCCATTCCGGGCGGCCGGCGGTGCCGGCGGCTTCGAGCAAGAGCACCCAGGCGTCCACGGGCCACGGGCGCTGGAGGAGCGGGGACCAGTCGGCGATGGCGCTTTTGCCCCAGATCCGGAAGGCGTCGCGGGCGAGCAGCGAGTGGGCGGCGCGGTCGCGGCACAGCGCCTTGAGCATCGGCACCGGATCGGTGACGAGGCCTTTGCGGACGAGCCCCATGGTCGCTTCCAACCTCACGCGCGGGTCGCGGTCGCCGAGCGCGTGTTCCAGCGCGGCGTTGGACGCCTCGCTGGGGCTGCACCACGCGAGAAGGGCTGCACCGCGGACGCGCTGGGCGATGCCGCCGGAGCGCAGCAGTCGGCGGCCGAACGCCGGCGCGTCGATCTGGTCGAGCACGGCGCTGAGGCGGTCGCGGTATTGGCCGCGGAAGCGCTCGGCGAGCTCGCGCAGCAGGCCGAGCACGGCTTCCATTTCCTCGCGCCGGGCGGGTTTCGGCAGCGCCGGCAGCGGCAGGTCCTCGTCCATCACCGGCAGCAGGCGCTCGAACCACGCGTCCTGATAGCGGGCGATCCGGCGTTCCTTGCGCTCGGCCGCGGCGTGCGAGACGAGCAGGACGCACCAGAGCAGCGCGGCGATCGCCAGCAGCGCGGCAGCTATCATCCAGATCGTGTCCAACACCATCATGCGCGGGAAACGGCGGTTCAGAAGGAATGGTGGACGCCGAGGGAAACGGCGGTGCGGTCGGGGCCGCCGTCGACGACTTCACGCTCCACGTCGGCGCGCCAGCCCCAGGTGTCGGTGATCGGGCCGCGCACGCCGGCGAACCAGGTTTGCGAGCGCAGCACGCGGTTCGATTGCAGGCTTTCGCCGGTGAGCGACTCCGCGCCGTTGGCCGCGCCGACCCGCCACCACCAGCCGTTGTCCATTTCGCGCTCGAGCGCGGCGATCCAGCCGTCGGTCGGTTCGCCGCCTTGGAATTCCAAGTGCGTCCAGCGCAGCGTGGCGCGCCAGCCCTTGCCGAGCGGTTGGTCGAGGCCGGTGCGGAACGTCCACACGCCGCGCGGCAGGTATTCGCTGTGGCGGATTTCGGCGACCAGCCACGGCCACGGGTCCTTCGCCGGGTGCCAGGCGAAATCGCCCTCGGCGGTCCAGCGCGCGGCCCAGTCGGCGTCGGGCGAACCGCCGCCGAAGAGCGAAACGGTCGTGTTTTCCCAGTGCCTGCTCCAGCCGGCGAGCAAGGTCGTGTCCGCTTGGTCGAAGCGTTCCTCTTGCTCGATCCGGCCCCACCAGGCGCCGAGCGCGTTTTGCCGCGCGAGCTGGGTCCAGACGCCCCACCAGTCCGAGCGGTCGCCGCCGTCGAAGTGGCTCCAGGTGGTGCCGGCGTCCCAGCGCCAGCCGAGGGATTCCTTCAGACTGTCGAGGCGCGCCTGCACGTCCGGCGCGGGGTCGATGGCGAGCGCGCGCTCGTAGTAGCCGCGCGCCTCGCCGGTCGCCTCGCCGGTCGCCTGGCGGTCGCGGGCCAGATCGCCGAGGCCGGTGAGCGCGTCGAGTCGCTTCGGGTCGCGGGCGAGCACGGCTTGGTAATGGGCGGCGGCTTCGTCCGGGCGGCCGCTCCAGCCGGCGACGCGCGCTTGCATCACGCGGACGTCGAGGTTGTCCGGATGCTCGCGGGCGAGCGCGGCCAGCTCGGCGGAGGCTTGCGGGTAGTCGGCCTGCCACGCCAGCACGCGTGCGTGGGCGAGCCGCAGGTCGAAATCGCGCGGGGCGATCGCGAGGCCGCGCTCCAGGGCGGCGCGGGCCTCCGGGTAGCGTTTTTGCCAGCCGAGCACGGTGCCATAGTGCAGCCAGGCCTCGGCGTTGCCGGGCGATTGCTCGACGGCGGTGGCGAGTTCGCGGGTGGCGGTGGGGAAATCGCCCGCCGCTTTCGCCTGCAATCCGCGCTCCAAGGCGGAGCCGGCGGCCACCGCGGGCAGCAACAAGGCCGGGACCAGCCAGCGGATCATGGGGACGAGGGCGATTGGGGCTGGATGAAGCGCCGGATGCGGGCGATCAGCTCGGCCGGACTGAACGGCTTGGTGAGGTAGTCCACCGCTCCTTGCTCCAGCGCGCCGATCACGTCGCCCTCGCGGTTGCGGGCGGTGAGCATGATCACCGGGATCGAGGCGAGGCCGGGCCGGCGTTTCCATTCCTGAAGCACCGCGAAGCCGTCGAGCTCGGGCATCATGCCGTCGAGGATCAGCAGGTCGGGCGCCTCGCGCTCGGCGAGCTCCAGCGCCTCGCGACCGTTGTAGGCGGATTGCAGCGTGAAGCCTTCGCGGGAAAGCCGGTGCCCGAGCACCCGGTGCAGTACCACGTCGTCGTCAGCGAATAAAACTTTCATGGGATGATCCGTCCCATAGTATTTTCAAATCATGTGACAATTCAAGCCATCCGTTGCATCACCCGCCGGTTGGCGCGGGGCGCACTTGGGACTTGGCAGCGGTGGCCGCGCGCCTAGCCTTTGCGCGTGTTTCAGATCGTCTTCAACGAAATCAGCGCGGCGGAAATTTCACGGCTCGGCACGCTCGAGCAGCTCGAATTGCTCGACGAGTTCAAGGTTTCGGAAAAGGACCTCGAGAAGATCGACGGCGAGCGCTTCGGCAAGATCGAGCGCGAGGGCAAGACGCTCTACCGCTTCCGCGCGAAGGACCACCGGTTCTATTTCGAGGTGAAGGACGGCGCGGTGATCGTGCACCGCGTGCTCAGCAAGGGGACGCTGTCGGATTTCCTGTTCCGCTCGAAGATGCCGCTGGGCGAGGATGAGGAGCTGGCGAAGTCGAAGCATTTCTGGAAGCTCATCGACGAGGGCCGCAACGCGCGCCGGGTGTGAACGCCCGTCCCCGCGCGGGGCTCGATTTTTGCTTTCGTCCGCAGAGGATCATCCGTTAGTCCTTAAGTCGGATGAAATGGCTGATCTATCTTCTGCTGGCGGCCGGGCTGGGCTTCGGCTGGTTCAAGTTCATGAGCGACGGCAAGGCTCACGCGCTGGAGAAGCGGATCGAGCAGATCCAGAACAGCGGCGGCGAGGACGAGGATCTGGCGAAGGCCAAGGCGGATCTCACGGGGCATAAGAACGAGCGCACGTTCACCGGCATCCTGCTGGCGTTTGTCAGCGCGGGGCTGGTCGGCGTGGTCTTCGTCATCGATGTCCTGCCGGCGATCGCGCAGAGAATGACCCACGCGGTCTACGACAGCGCGGAGGAGGTCGAGCAGGATGCGCTGCACGACGCGCGATCGAAGCTGGCGCAGGGCGATTACGCGGGCGCGATCGAGGCCTTCCAGCGGGCGGCGGCGGAGGACCCGATGAACCGCGTGCCGTGGGTGGAAATCGCGAAAATTTACCGCGAGCATCTGGAGGATCCGGCCAGCGCGATCACCACGCTGCGCACGGCTTTGGAGGGGCAGGAATGGGAGATCAACGACGCGTCCTATCTCATGTTCCGCGTCGCCGAGTTGTATGACGAGGATTGCCAGGACCGGGCCTCGGCCACGGTGATTCTCCAACAGGTGATCGACCAGTTTCCGGAAACCCGCCACGCGGCGAACGCCCGCCACCGTTTGCACGAGTGGGGCGTCATCTGACCGGGCATGCGACGCGCGCTTGGCCGGTTCTGGCGTAAACGTCCGCTGCTCGGCTTGGCGGTGGCCGCGGCGGCCGCCGTGTTCGCGTGGCCGGCCGGCTGGCCATGGGTGGCGGGCGCGGCGCTCGCCGCGGCGGGAGTTGCCGCGTGGTCGGCGGACGGACGACCGGCGCTGGCGTGGCTGGCATCGGCCGGAATCGCGGTGACGTGCCTGGCCTGGCGGGAAAGCGGCCGGGCGAATGCGGGGCGGGAATTGGCGGCGCTCGGGGCGTCGCCGGCGGCCGGGCGCCTGCTGGCGGATGCCGAACCGGCTACCTTCGGCTGGGAAGGACGGGTCGAATTGCGCGAGCCGTCGCCCGGCGCGGTGGTCGTCTGGCGCGGCCGCGGGCCGGTGCCGGCGGCCGGGGCGGAGGTCAGCGCGCGCGGGAAGTTCGGGCCGATCGAAGGGCCGCGGAATCCGGGCGAGTATGACGAGCGGCAATGGGCGGACGGCCGCGGGATCGCCGCGGAATTCTGGAGCGATGGCGCGGGCGAACGGGTGGAAACCGGCGCGTGGCCGACCTTCGCCGCGCGGATCCGGCGGGCGTTCCGCGAGGCGGTCACGGCGGGATTGGAGCCGGACGGCCGGGCGGCGAAGGTGATCCGGGCGGTGGTGGTCGGCGATTATCCGAAGAACGACGACGCGCTGGTCGGCGCGTTCCGCAACAGCGGCACGCTGCACGTGTTTTCGGTCAGCGGCTTGCACGTGGCGATGGTCGGGATGCTCGGCTGGGCGGCGCTGCGCGGGTTGCGGATTTCCCGGCGCTGGGCGGTGCCGCTGCTGATGGCGCTGATGTTCGGCTACGCGTGGCTGACGGGAAACAGCCCGCCGGCGGTGCGCTCGGCGTGGATGGCGGCGGTGTTTCTCGGCGCGTTCTGGTGCCGGCGGCGGCCGGATCTGCTCAACGCGCTGGGTGCGGTGCTGCTGGCAGCGGCGTGGTGGGACGGGCGTTTGCTGTGGCAGCCGGGCGTCCAGCTTTCCTACGGGGTGGTGGCGGCGATCGGGCTGGGCGCGGGGATGTTCGCCCGGCGTTTCGCCCGGTTCGCCCGGCACGATCCCTATTTGCCGCGCGTCCTGCTGACGCCGGGGCAGGAAGCCTGGCTCGCGGCCAAACGGCGGCTCGCCAACGACGCCTCTGCCTCGTGCGCGGCATGGCTCGGGTCGACGCCGCTGGTGTGGTGGCATTTCGGCCTGGTCACGCCGGTCGCGGCGGTCGCCTCGTTGGTGCTGGTGCCGTTGGTGTTCGTGCTGGTGTCGCTGGCGCTGGCGGCGGTCGCGGTCTGGCCATTCGCCCCGGCCGCCTCGGCGGGGCTGAACCGCGCCAACGGCGGGGTGGCATGCGCGACGGCGTGGGTGGCCGGGCGATTCGCCGAAGTGCCCGGCGGCAATGTCCGGATCGCCCGCGGGCCGCGGCCGCAGCTGCTGGTATATGACCTCGACCACGGGGCCGGCGCGGTGTGCTTCGCCGGGGCGGACGGGGCGGTGCTGCTGGACGTGGGCGATCGCTCCGGTTTCCGGCGGCGGGTGTTTTCCTCGCTGCGCTCGTTCGGCCTCGAGCCGGATGCCGTGGTGCTGAGCCACCCCGACGGCGGCCACGTCGGCGCCGGCCGGGAGGTGTTGGAGGCGTTTCCGATCCGGCAGGTGCTGCTGCCGGTCGAGAGCGCGCGCAGCAAGGGCTACCAAGAGTGGCTGCAGGCGGAGGGCGTGCGCCAAATCCACGCCCGCGCGGGCGAACGGCTGCCGTTGCCAGACGGCGCGGAGCTGGAAATCCTGGCCGTGCCCGACCCGCGCGCGCCGCACGCGGTGGCCGACGACCGCGTGGCGATCTACCGGCTGCATTGGCGCGGCCGGCGGGTTTTGTTCGTCAACGACGCCGGCTGGAAAACCGAGCGGCGGTTGCTCGACGCCGGACTCGACCTGCGGGCCGACGTGCTGGTCGCCGGGCGGCACCGGACCGACGGATCGCTTGGCGACGAATTCCTGGCGGCCGTTTCGCCGCGGGCGATCATCGCCGGCGACGCCGGGTTTCCACCGGAAGAACGGCTCGATCCGGCGAAAGCGAGCCGCTGGCGCCAGCTCGGCATCGCCGTGTTCGATCAGCGCGAAACCGGCGGCGTGACGATCCGCCCCGACGCGGACCAGCTGCGGATCGAGGGCTTTCTCAACGGGCAAACCGTGAAGTTGTCCGCAGCCAGAGATTTGGAATGAGGAAAGCAGGAATTTCAGGAAGGGAGAAATGGATCTGCTGTTTTCCTGAACTTCCGGCCTTCCTCATGCGTTCTTTTTTCGGTCGAAACTTCGGAAAACTTGCATCGCGAGGGCGGGCGTTTTTCCTCCGTCTCCGTGCAAACGCCTCCCGCCTCCCGGCCGCCGTTCCGCGGCGAATTCACGCCGACGGATTATTTCCAGCGCCTCGACCCGGCCGAGCTGTCGCCCGACGGCAAGCCGCTGGAGATCGACCTCGGCTGCGGCGATGGCTCGTTCCTGCTCGATATGGCGGCGCAGCATCCTGAGCGGCGCTTCCTCGGCGTCGAGCGCCTGCTCGGCCGCGTCCGCAAGGTGGCGAAGCGCATCACCAAGGCCGGCTTGGAAAACGCCCAGGTGCTGCGCTTGGAAAGCCGCTACACCGTCGAGTGGCTGCTGCCGCCCGCCTCGGTCAGCCGCCTGCATCTGCTCTGCCCGGATCCGTGGCCGAAGGTGAAGCACCACCGCCGCCGCCTCGTCCAGCAGCCGTTCCTCGACGCGATCCGGGACATCCTCACGGCCGACGGCGAATTCCTGTTCATGACCGACCACGAGGAATACTTCCACTGGGTCGAGGACGAGGTCGCGCGCCACGGCGGCTTCCGGCGGCTCGAATGGCACGCCGACTCGTTTTTCTATCCGAAAACCGACTTCCAACGCCAGTGGGAGGCCGAGGGCAAATCGATGTGGCGGCTGCGGTTGGCGAAGGCTGATGCTTGAGAATGCGAGGAAATCCGTGCCGGCGAGCCCGGCCGGTTGCGCCGCTCCGCGCTTGACGCTCTTTCCCCCCCCTTTCTAGCTTCCCGAAACGCAGCACGCCGCTGCACGCACCCTTCTCATCACCCTCATCCCATCGCCCGCCGTGGAACTTCAGGAAATTCGCAACGTCGTCGAGCTCATGAATGAGCACGGTCTCACCCTCTTCGACCTCACCAAGGGTGATTTCCACCTCAAGCTGAAGAAGGGCCCGGATCTCGACGAACTCCGCGGCCTGATGGCGGCGATGCCCGCTCCGGCCTACGCCGCCGCCCCGGCCCCGGCCGCCGCTCCGGTTGCCGCAGCGGCTCCGGCCGCCGCTGCCGCCGCCCCGGCCGCGGAAGGCTCCGAGATCACCTCGCCGATGGTCGGCACCTTCTACCGCAAGCCGGCTCCGGACGCGCCGAACTTCGTCGAAGTCGGCACCGCCGTTTCCGAAGGCCAGACGCTCTGCATCATCGAGGCGATGAAGGTGATGAACGAGATCAAGGCCGAGAAATCCGGCACGATCTGCGCCACCGTCGCCACCGACGGCAACCCGGTCCAATACGGCGACGTTCTCTTCCGCATCAAGTGATCGGTTTTCTTGCTGAAAACTGAAAACGGAAAACTGACCACTCCTGCCATGTTCAAGCGCGTCCTGGTCGCCAATCGCGGCGAAATCGCCCTTCGCATCATCCGCGCCTGTCGTGAGCTCGGCGTCGAATCCGTCGCCGTCTATTCCGAGGCCGACGTCGATTCGATGCACGTCCACCTCGCCGACGAGGCGGTTTGCATCGGGCCCGGCCCGAGCAAGGATAGCTACCTGAAGCCCGACCGCATCATTGCCGCCGCCGAGATCACCGGCGCCGAGGCGATCCACCCGGGCTACGGTTTCCTTTCGGAAAACGCCCGCTTCGCCGAAATCTGCGCCACCTCCGGCATCAAGTTCATCGGGCCGTCGTCCGAAGTCATCTCGATGATGGGCGATAAGGCGACCGCCCGCGCCACCGCCACCGCCAACGGCGTGCCGGTCACCCCCGGCTCCGGCATCATGATCGACGCCGAGGCCGCCCGCGCCGAGGCGAAGAAGATCGGCTATCCGGTCATGATCAAGGCGACCGCCGGCGGCGGCGGCCGCGGCATGCGCCCGTGCTTCGATGACGCGGACTTCATCTCCCTGTTCCGCGCCGCGTCCAACGAAGCGCTCGCGGCCTTCGGCAACGGCGAATGCTACCTCGAAAAGCTGGTGCTCAACCCGCACCACATCGAGTTCCAGATCATCGCCGACGCGCACGGCAATTTCATCCACCTCGGCGAGCGCGACTGCTCGATGCAGCGCCGCAACCAGAAGATCATCGAGGAATGCCCGTCGCCCCTCCTTTCGCCCGACCTGCGCGAGCGCATGGGCAAGGCGTCCGTCGACCTGATCACCGCGATCGGCTACGAGAACGCCGGCACCATCGAGTACCTCGTCGATGAGAAGGGCGAGAACTTCTACTTCATGGAGATGAACACCCGCATCCAGGTGGAACATCCCGTGACCGAGGAAGTGATGGGCTGCGAGCTCATCAAGGAGCAGATCCGCGTCGCCGCCGGCGAACCGCTCTCCCACCACGTCCTCCAGGCCACCCCGCGCGGCCACTCGATCGAGTGCCGTATCAACGCCGAGGACCCCTACAACAACTTCTGCCCGAGCCCGGGCAAGATCGACTTCTGGTACGCGCCGGGCGGCAAGGGAGTCCGCGTCGACACCCACGTCTACTCCGGCTACTCGGTGCCGCCGAACTACGACTCGATGATCGCCAAGCTCATCGTTACCGGCGCCACCCGCGAAATCGCCATCGCCCGCATGAAGCGCGCGCTCATGGAGTTCGATATCCGCGGCATCAAGACCACGATCCCCTTCCAGCTCGAAATCCTCAACCACCCCGACTTCGTCTCCGGCAACTACGACATCGGCTGGGTGACGCGGTATCTGGAAGAGAAGAAGGGCTGAAGGGGTGAGGGGCTGTTGGTTGTGATTTGAGAGAAAGAGTGTGGAGCGCGCGATGTCAGAGTCTTCCCAATCGTCCGGCTCCGCCCCGGAAGACCTTCCTCGCCTGAAGGCTCAACTCCATTCCGCAATTCTCTACGCGATCGTCGACCTCGGTTACGTAACCCCTGAAAACGCGGAATCCGCCTGTCGGGCGCTGCTGGCCGGCGGCGCGGGGATCGTCCAACTGCGGGCGAAAGGGCGCGATTTGGCGACGATCGAGGCGGTCGCCCGCGAATTGATCCCGCTTTGCCGCGAGGCGGGCGTGCCGTTCATCCTCAACGATTTCCCGGAGCTCGCCGCGACGCTCGATGCCGATGGCGTCCACATCGGCCAGGACGACGGCCCGCTGGCCGCCGCCCGTGCCATCGTCGGTGAAGGCAAGATCATCGGTCGTTCGACCCACTCGCTGGAGCAGGCCGAGGCGGCCTTGGAGGAAGGATTCGACTACATCGGCTTCGGTCCGCTGTTCCCGACCGGCACCAAGCCCGGCCGACCGGCCATCGGGCTCGACCAGATCGCCGAGATGGAACGCCAGGTCGGCTCGAAAATCCCCGCCTTCTGCATCGGCGGGATCAATTTCGAAACGCTGCCCGTCGTGTTGGAGGCCGGCGCGCGGCGAGTCGTGATCGTTTCGGCGCTGTTGCAGGCGGAAGACGTGGAGGCCGCGACGCGGCGGGTGATTGCGGATTGCGGATTGCGGATTGCGGATTGAGAAGAGACGGCAATGCAGCCGCAAGAGTTCAAAGAATGCACCATGGCATTCGCCTTGCGGGTGCTGGAAGTGGTCGATGCGTTGCCGCATTCGGCGAAGGGGAGGAACATGGCCGATCAGCTTTGTCGGTCGGGCACGTCGGTGGCGGCCAACTATCGCGCCGCCTGCCGAGCGAAAAGCAGGGCCGATTTCATCCACAAGCTCGGCATCGTCGAGGAAGAGGCAGACGAGGTGGTCTTTTGGTTGGAACTCGTCGTGCGCGCGAAAATCTTGCCGGAAGCCCGCCTTGCCCCCTTGATCGCCGAGGCCAACGAAATTCTCGCCCTGATCGTAGCTTCGATCACCACCGCCAAGCGCAACCGTCCGTGAGCACCTCTTCCCAATCCACAATCCGCAATCCGCAATCCGCAATCGTTGTCGGAGGCACCATCGCAATCGACCACGTCAAAACCCCCACGGCTGAAGCCGAGAACCTCCTGGGTGGCTCAGCCGCTTATGCGGCCCTCGCGGCTTCTTATTTCACCGGACCCGTGCACCTTGTCGGCATCGTCGGCTGCGATTTCCCGGAGCCGCACCTGGAAATGCTCGAAAAGCACGGCGTGACGCTCGATGGCGTCGAGCGTTCCGCGGGCGAATCGTTCTCCTGGTCGGGCGAATACCACGAGAACATGAACGACCGCACGACCCGCCGCGTCGCGGTCAACGTGCTCGAGACCTGGCAGGTGAAAGTGCCCGCCGCGCCCGCCGCCAGCCCGATCGTGGTGCTCGCCAACATGTCGCCCGACAACCAGCTCCAGATGCTCGACCAGTGCGCGGCCCCCGGCCGTTTCGTGGTGGCGGACACCATGGACCTCTGGATCAACATCGCCAGCGAACGCCTCCACGAGGTGCTGCGGCGGATCGACCTTTTCGTCATCAACGAAGGCGAGGCGCGCGACTTCGCCGGTACCTCGAACCTGATCCTCGCCGGCCAGCGGCCGCTGGCCAAAGGGCCGCGCCACGTCGTCATCAAGCTCGGCGAATTCGGCGCGATGCTGTTCTCCGCCAACGGCTCGGACATCTGGACCTTGTCCGAATCCACGTTCTTCCGCTGCGCCGCCTTCCCCCTCTCCGAGGTGGCGGATCCCACCGGCGCGGGCGATTCGTTCCTCGGCGGCCTCGCCGGCTACCTCGCCTCGCTCGGCAAAACCGCCTTCGGCTTCGAGGATCTCCGCCAGGCCGTCGTCCAGGGCTCGGTCGTCGCCTCCTTCACCTGCGAGGCCTTCTCCACCCTCCGCCTGCAGAATCTGACCGCCGGTGACCTCGCTAACCGTTGGGATGCGTTCAAATCGCTGACGCATTGGTAGTCAGTGGACTGGGTGTCGGAATCATGCGCTGGCCCCGGGCTGGCGCATATTCTGCTTGCCGCCCCGGCCGGCAAGTGCTTTAGCGGCAACGTCATTTCTCGCATCAGGCCCGTGTTCCGAACGCCGTGCCAAACTCAAAATCCATGAAGTCGATTTTCGCCCATGCGATGCTCGCCGCCCTCATCGCGAGCGCGTCCGCCTATGGCCAGACCGAGGCCAAGACCAAGCCGGTGGGCTACGAAACCATCACCTTGAACGCCAACCAGTTCAACGTGATCGGCTTGCGCCTGCAGGGGGCGTCCGTGGCGGGCGGTGCGTTGGACACCATCGGCACCACGAGCGTGACCGACAACGAGGGGAACTTCGCCTCAACCCTCAGCGCGAGCAAAACCTACATTCTGGAAATCACCTCCGGCACGCTTAGCGGCCTGACCGTTGAAGCGACTTGGACCTCGGGCAACGTGCTGAACACGCCCGACAACCTCTCCCAAGCCGGAATCACCGCCGGCACCACCTACAACCTCCGCCCGGCGATGACGCTGGAGGAAATTTTCGGGACGACGAGCTCGGTGCTGACCAAGGGGCTCACTTCGGTTTCAGCCGATGTGGTTTGGATCCCGAATGGGATGGGTGATTACAACCGTTACTACCTCAGTAACGCGAGCACATGGAAGAATGCGAATGGCAATGCTCTCGCCCCGAACATTCCGATCGTTTACACGGACGGGGTCTTTGTCCAGAAGCGTGGCTCTAGTGCGGTATTGACTCTTTCGGGAGAGGTCAAAACGGGAGGTAGTACGGCTCCGCTCGTCAATGGCTTCAATTTGGTTTCGACGGTTTACCCGGCAGGGGTGACTCTTCAAAATTTTGGTCTTGAGGACGATGTCCAGAAAGGGTTGTCTTCGGTAAATGCGGATATTATTTGGGTTCCAAATGGGTCCGGCGACTATAATAGATACTTTCTAAATAACTCCAATATCTGGAAGAATGCGGATAACACGGTGGCTCCGGCCGATGTTGCATTGACGTCTGGTGTTTTGATTCAGCGAAAAGGCGCAAGTAAAGTGTTTACGTTTAACCCGCCTTCCATTTACGGAAGTCTCTGAAAAAACTTAATAAATTCTTTAAGTGAAGCGTTTGTTTATTGCTCTTGTTTTTTCGGTTGGCTCGGTGCATGCGGCCACTATCAGTTTCTCGTCTTTGGTTGGCTCCGGTGTTCAGGCAGATGAGTGGATTGTGACGAATTCATCTGGGGTTGCGTTGTCTTCTGGTACGGTTTCGGTTGGCTACTTTAATACGATTTCTGGGACGAATGGTCAGTTGGGGGCGATGTCGTATGCGACTTTGGTCGCGGATTTCCACGCTCTGACAGTTGATGATTTTGTGACCTATTCTTCCAGTATTAATTCGCCGAATGGTCCGATTGCAGGTGTGACCGGAGGTGATGTAAATATTGGTGCGTACTCAGGTTCTTCCCGTCAGTTATATGTGATGATCTCGAATACTGCGGCTCTAGATGGGTCGGCAACGCAATATGCATTCCTCAATTCGAACCAGACGCTAACTGCGGATGGGGGGACGCCGGATAGTAACGATTTCTTCTTCAAAGATGCGACCGTTATTGCTGGCACAGTCGGCGTGGGGAGCTTTAATGGCGCGAATGTAACTGGCAACAATCCACAGGCTGCTACAACCTTGCAGCTCGTCGCCGTTCCCGAGCCCTCCGCGGCCTTGCTGGGCGGGCTTGGCGCGCTGGCGCTGCTGCGCCGCCGCCGGGTGGCTTGAGCGGCTGGAACAGATTTGAAAAAGGCGGGCCGATGGCCCGCCTTTTTGCGTTTCCGGGGGGGGTCAGTAGAAGACTTCTTGGAGGAAGAGGCCGTCGGCGGGGGCGCAGACGGGGGATTTGCCGTGGGGGAGGCCGGGCGGTTGGTCGAGCAGGCGGGCGAGGTCGTCGAGGCGGATGCGGCCTTGGGCGGCGTGGACGGCACCGCCGGTAAGCAGACGGACCATTTTGTAGAGGAAACCGTCGCCGTGGAAGGTGATGCGGTAGCCGTCAGCCAGCGCTTCGAGGTCGGCGGCGTGGATCGTGCGGTGCCAGTCGGTATCGGGCGCTTCGGTGCTGCGGTTGGCGGCGAAGCCCTGGAAGTCGTGGCGGCCGCGGAACAGCTGGAGCGCCTGCTGCAGGACGTCGGCGTCGAGCTGGCGGGGCAGGTGCCAGGCGAATCCGGCCTTGAACGGCGAAAGCACCGGCTCGGTGCAGAGGTCGTAGCGGTAGGTTTTGCCGGTGGCGGAGAAGCGGGCGTGGAAATCGGCGGCGACTTCCTCGCAGGCGAGCACGCGGATGGCGGCCGGGAGCTTGGTGTTGAGCGCGGGGACCCAGTTGTAGGGGTTGAGCGTCAGGTGGTCGGGCGCGTCGAAGTGGGCGGTCTGGGCGAGCGCGTGGACGCCGGCGTCGGTGCGGCCGGAGCCGATCGGGCGGATGGGTTCCTTGGCGGTGGCGGTGAGAGCTTCGCGCAGCAGGTCCTGCACGGTGTTGCCGCCGGCCTGGGCCTGCCAGCCTTCAAAGGACCGGCCGTCGTAAGCGAGAATGAGTTTGAGGCGCACGGGAAGAATTGCGGATTGGCGATTTCGGATTGCGGATTGGGAGAGAGACGCGGTGCGATTCAATCCGCAATCGGCAATCCGAAATCCGCAATTCCTCCCTCCTCCATCCAGGTATTGAGGATCTCGACCGCGGCGGCTTGGTCGATGATGCCTTTTTGTTGCTTCGCCTTTTTGCCCGCGGCGCGGAGTTTGCCGGCGGCGGCGGTGGTGGTGAGCGTTTCGTCGACGAAGACGAGCGGCAGCTCGGGCAAGCGCTCGCGGAGTTTGTCGGCGAACGCGCGGACTTTTTCGGCGGAGGCTCCTTCGCTGCCGTCGAGGCGGACGGGCAGGCCGACCACCAGCGTCCGGATGCCGCGCTGGGCGGCGAGGCGGGCGATGCGCTCCAGCGGCTCGGTGGTGGAGCGGTCGATCGTTTCCACCGGGTGGGCGAGGATGCCGAAATCGTCGGTGGCGGCGATGCCGATGCGGGCGTCACCGTGGTCGATGCCGAGGGCGGGGTGGGGGCTCGAGTGGTCAGTGGACAGTGATCGGTGATCAGTGTGCATGACAAATTCAGAGGAGTTCCTTGGGCAGTTTGTCGACGAGCTGCTTGATCGAGTCGGCCTGGTGGCGGTTGGCGATGAGCAGGGCGTCGTCGGTCTGGACGACGATCAGGTCGTCGACGCCGAGCAGGGCGACGCGGCTGCCCTGGCGGGCGTTGAAGACGATGTTGTTCTCGGCGTCGAGCTCGGTGACCGGCTGGTTGACGCGGTTGTTGGCGCCGGCGGGGTCGAGGTAGGTGGCGATGGAGAGCCAGGAGCCGACGTCGTCCCAGTCGAAGGTGGCCTCGAGGTTGAGCACGCGGTCGGCTTTTTCCATCAGCGCGTAGTCGATCGAGACCGGCGTGAGCTTCGGGAACTGGGCGGCGACGGTCGCCGGGATGTCGGGCGAATGGCGGAGCTCGGAGACGAAGCGGGCGAGTTCGGGGGCGTGCGCCGAAAGCTGGCGGATCACGGTGGGCAGCGACCAGACGAACATGCCGGCGTTCCAGCAGAAGCCGCCCTGGGCGAGGAATTGTTCAGCGAGTTCCGGCGCGGGTTTTTCGCGGAAGCGCTTCACCTCATAGGCCGGGTGGTCGGTTTGCAGGCCGCCGATGTTGGCGCGCGGGCCGCGTTCGATGTAGCCGTAGGACGGGCACGGCCAGGTCGGGCGGATGCCGATGGTGACCAAGCCGTCGGCTTGGCGCGCGGTGGCGATGGCGTCGCGCATCACGGCCTGGTAGGCGTCGACGTCCTGGATCAGCTGGTCGGCGGGCAGGACGAGCATGGTGGCCTCGGGGTCGCGGGCGGCGATCAGGCCGATGCCGAGAGCGACCGCGGGCGCGGTGTCGCGTTTCGCCGGTTCGGCGATGATGTTGCCGGGCGGGAGCTGGCGGGCGATTTCACGGACTCCGGCTTCCTGCTGGGAGTTGGTGAGGATGAAGATGTTTTCCGCGGCGACGAGGCCGTCGAGGCGGCGGATCGTCTGTTCGAGCAGCGTGCCGTTGCCGAACAGGTCGAGGAGTTGCTTCGGCCGCGAATTGCGGCTCAGCGGCCAGAAGCGCGTGCCGGAGCCGCCGGCGAGGATGAGGGCATACGTGGGTGGTGCCGAAGGCATGAGGGTAGGCTGGGACGCGGGTGGGGCCAACTCAAGACGCAAGAGAGAAGGGGCGAGATTTGAAATTTGAAATTTGAGATTCCGCCGGCGCTGATTAGACTGCGCGCATGTTTGAAGACACGGCTGGCGCATCGCGCGAATGGCAGGAAACGAGCGCTCTGGCGGCTCCGGCGTTGCTGGGTGCGGCCGCCGGGCTTTTGCTCGGCGATTTGATGCATCGTGGTGCCCGCCGCGGCCTGGCTCTGGGTCTTGGCGCGCTCGGCGTGGCCGCGCTGGCGCCATGGCTGGTCGGCGGCATCGCCAGCAAGGTGAACGGTCCGGCGACCGAGCGCGGCGCGCGCCGCCGGCTGGAGCGGATCCGCGATGCGGCTGGTGCCCACGAGGTGGAGGACGAGTTGCGCGAGCAGGGTTTGATTTGATCGGTTAGGCCAGCTCGGCCGCGAGCTGGCGCACGGTGTGGGCGAAGTCGCGGGCGAAGTCCGCCTGCGGCCGCCAGTGGAGTTCGCGCCGGGCTTTTCCGGCGTCGAGCGCGTAGCGGCGGTCGTGTCCCGGGCGATCGGTGACGTGGCGGATCAAGGACTCGGGTTTGCCGAGGATGGCGAGCAGCTCGCGGACGAGATCGAGGTTGGTTCGTTCGCAATCGGCGCCGAGGTTGTAAACTCCGCCCGCTTCGCCCAGGAGAAACGCGGCGATCAGGCCGCGGGCGTGGTCGTCGACGTGCATCCAATCCCGCACCTGCAGGCCGTCGCCATAGACCGGCAGCGGTTGGTCGCGCAGCGCGCACTGGACCATGCGGGGGATCAGTTTTTCCGGGTGCTGGCGCGGGCCGTAGGTGTTGCTGCCGCGGGTGATGACGAGGTCCTGGCCGTGGGTGGTGACGGCGGCGAGGCAGAGCAGGTCGGCCGAGGTTTTCGACGCCGAATAGGGCGAGGACGGGCGCAGTGGCGAGTCCTCCGTGAAGCGCCCCGGGGCGTCGATCGCGCCGTATACCTCGTCGGTCGAGCACTGGAGCAGGCGGACGCCGGCGGCGCGGCAGGCGTCGAGCACGGTGAAGGCGCCGGTGATGTTGGTGGCGATGAAATCGTCCGGCCGCTCGATCGAACGGTCGACGTGCGATTCGGCGGCGAGGTTGAAGACGCCGGTGACGGCGTGCAGATCGAGCAGCCCGCGCACCCGCTCGCGGTCGGCGATGTCGCCGCGGACGAATTCGAGCCGCGGTTCGTCCAGCGGCAGCCGGGCCAGCGAACCGGCGTAGGTCAGCTTGTCGAGGACGACGACACGCTCGACCTCCGGGTGGCCGAGCAACTGCCGGACGAGGGCGGAGCCGATGAAGCCGGCGCCGCCGGTGACGAGCGGTCGGGTGAGATCGCGTGGCATCGTGTGACGGCAGCGTCACCCACATCGGTGCGGCTCCGCAAGCGCGGCTTGCCCGGCGCGGCCGGGAATGAATTTGACCCGGTCGCGGAGCGTTGCCACATTACTTTTCCAAAAAGCCCATGAACTTCCGAGTGCTTCTCCCCGCCGCGGCGGTCGCCGTCGTGGCATCGTGTTCCACGGTGGATCGCCTGAACCGACCGCTGGGCGACAGCGCGACGAACCCGCTCAACGCGCCGGGCTCGGGTCGCGCTTCGCAGCAGGCGCCCGCCGCGTCCCCGAGTTTCACGCCCGGGCAGTTCGTGAAGGCGGTGATGGACAACACGGCCTTCTTTTCGAAGCGACCGAGCGGTTCCGCGGACGCCGACAAGCTCTTGAAGCTCAATACGCCGATGAAGGTGGTCGAGGACGACGGCTCATATGTCAAAGTCGAGCTCGACGGCGGGCAGGTCGGCTACGTGCCTTCCGTGATGTTGTTCGACCCGACCGCGCCCGCCGCCGGTTTGCCCGGCGCTCCGGGCGACGTCCAGCCGATCCCGCCAGCCCCCGCGCCGCCGCTGCCGACGGGCACGAGCGGCGACGCGGTGCCGCTCGTGGCTCCGGCCGACGCCCCGCCCGCGGACGCGGTGCCGGCGGTGGTCGATCCGGCGGCGGCTCCGTCCAGTTCTCCCTCCGGCTCGCCTGCGGCGACCGAGGTGAAAAAGCCGTGACCGGCGACGAAAAAAAGGCCGCGGGGACGCCGCGGCCTTTTTCTTTGGGAAATCTCGCTCGGGGCGGCTCAGAGCGCCTGGAGCGCGGCCTTCACGGCTTCGAAGTTCGGCAGATCCTTCGGGTGGTCCTGGACCTCGGCGTAGCGGACGACGCCGGTCTTATCGATGACGAAGGCGGAGCGCTTGGCGACGCCGCCCATGATCAGGTTGGCTTCCGGCAGGAACTGTTCGTAGGCGACGCCGTAGGCCTTGGCCGCGGTGTGCTCGTAGTCGCTGAGCAGCGGCAGGCCGATGCCTTCCTTCTGGGCCCACGCTTCCTGGGCGAACGGGTTGTCGCCGGAGATGCCGTAGACGGTGGCGTCTAGCGCCTCGTAGTCCTTCAGGCTGGAGGTGATCTCGCAGAGCTCGGCGGTGCAGACGCCGGTGAAGGCCATCGGCACGAACAGCAGGAGAACGTTGGATTTGCCGATCTGCTCGGAAAGCGTGACGAGCTTCGGGCCCTCGGCGGTTTTGGTCACGAGGGTGAAATCGGGGGCTTTGTCGCCAACTTGAATTGCCATGGTGGGATTCTGGATTGTGTGAAAAACGCCGGTCACTATAGAAGCGGTGTTCCGCCGGTCAACCGTCCCGGCACCCGGCCATGACATTCGAATTTTCCAACATCGGCCGCCGCCTCGCCACCGGCAGCGGCATCGAGGAGCTGATGGACGACCTCGGCCACGCGCTGGCGAGCGGCGGCCCGGACGTGAGGATGCTCGGCGGCGGGCAACCGGCGCGGATCCCCGCGGTCGACGCCGTCTGGCGGCGGCGGCTGGAGGAGCTGCTCGACGAGCCGGGCGGGCTCGACCGCGCGCTGACGAGCTACGACGCGCCTCGTGGCAACCCGCGCTTCCTCGCGGCGGTGGCGGACTTGTTCCGGCGCTCGCACGGGTGGAACGTCGGGCCGGAGAACATCGCCGTCACGGCCGGCGGGCAGACCGCGTTCTTCTTCCTGTTCAACCTGCTGGCGGGCGAGATGCCGGACGGCCGGCGGAAGAAGATCCTGCTGCCGCTGGTGCCGGAATACATCGGCTACGCGAACCAGCCGGCGTCGGGCGATTTGTTCCGCGCGGTGCCGCCGCGGATCGAGGAAACCGGCCCGCACGAGTTCAAATACCGCGTCGATTTCGACCGCCTGGAGGTCGCGGACGACGTCGCGGCGATCTGCGTGTCCCGCCCGACCAACCCGACCGGCAACGTGCTGACCGACGCCGAGATCGCCCGTTTGTCGGAGCTGGCGAAGGCGCACGGCATCCCGCTGATCATCGACAACGCCTACGGTTCGCCCTTTCCCAACATCCTGTTCGCCGAGGCGAAGCCGTTCTGGGACGAGCACGTGATCCTGACCTACAGCCTGTCGAAAATTGGGCTGCCCGGGACCCGCACCGGCATCGTCGTCGCCCCGCCTGAGATCGCCCGCGCGCTCGGCTCGATGAGCGCGATCGTCGGCCTGGCGAACCCGAACATCGGCCAGCAGATCGTGCTGCCGCTGCTGGAATCGGGCGAGCTGCTGGCGATCGCGGACGAGCACGTACGGCCGTTCTACCGCGAGAAATCGCGGCTGGCGCTGGCGGCGGCGGGCGAGGCCTTCGGCGACGCCTTTCCGTGGCGCGTACACCGCAGCGAGGGCGCGCTGTTCCTGTGGTTCTGGTTCCCCGGGCTGCCGATCGGCTCCAAGGAACTCTACGAACGCCTGAAGAAACGCGGCGTGCTGGTGATTCCCGGGCACCACTTCTTCTTCGGTCACGACGATCCGGCGTGGCGGCACCGCGACGAATGCCTCCGCGTCAGCTTCGCGATGGACGAGGCGGTGGTGCGGGACGGCCTGCGGATCATCGCGGAGGAGGTGGCGGCCGCGTTTGCGGAAAAACCCGGAGGCGCGGAACCGAGAAACCGCTAGACGCGGGGAAAGAGCGGCCTCACGTTCACGGCACAACCGTTCATGTTCATGCAATCGAACCCGTTCTCCCGCATCGCGCTCGTCGCCCTTTGCTCCCTTTCGGCCGCTTTCGCCGGCGGCGAAGGCTGGACCAGCGATTTCGAGGCCGCGAAAAAGCAGGCCGCCGAGCAGAAAAAAGACCTCCTTATCGACTTCACCGGCTCCGACTGGTGCGGCTGGTGCATCAAGCTGAACGACGAGGTGTTCAAGAAGGATGCCTTCAAGGCGGGCGTGAAGGACAAGTTCGTGCCGGTCGAGATCGACTTCCCGCAGGACGAGAAGAAGATCAGCGATGCGACCCGTAAGCAGAACGAAACGCTGCAGGAAAAGTACGCGATCCAAGGCTTCCCGACGGTCCTGCTGGCCGACGCCGACGGCAAGCCGTTCGCCGCCACCGGCTACGAGGAGGGCGGCGCGGAAGCCTACGTCGCCAACCTCGAAAAACTCCGCGGCAACAAGGCGAAGCGCGACGAGGCCTTCGCCCTCGCGGCCAAGGCGGAAGGCGTCGAGAAGGCGAAGCAATACGTCGCCGCACTCAAGGCGATGGGGCTTGAGGACGAGGTGGTGGCCAATTTCTACGGCGACATCGTCGAGCAGATCAAAAAGGCCGACCCCAAGGATGAAACCGGCTTCGCCAAGCAGCTCGAGCAGAAGGCGAAGCTCGCCAAGTTCGAGGAGGATCTGAACGGGTTCGCCGAAAAGCAGGATCATGAGGGCGCGCTCAAGTTCGTCGAGAAAACGCTCGCGGAGGGTGGATTCGAGGGCGAGGCGAAGCAGCAGGTTGCCCTGACCAAGGCGATGATCCTCGCCCACGCCCGGAAATACGACGAGGCGATCCAGGCCGTCGACGCCGCCAAGGCGATCGCGCCGGACAGCGAGATCGGCCAGCAGACGGGCATGATGAAGGCTCGCCTCGAGGAAATGAAGAAGGCACCGGCGGGCGCCGAGGAGTCCGCGGAGGGCGAGCCGGAAAACGGCAAACAGCCCGAGCCGGCGAAGCCGGAAGAGAAGAAGGGCGAGGAGAAGAAGTGACCGGATTTTGAAATCCGCTCCATGGACGCCGCACGGGAAACCGCGCGGCGTTTTTGTTGGAAAAGGGGTGCCGCCTGCCAAGCGGCATGGTGGGGGGCCTCGTCCACGAGGTCCATCACGGCGGGATTGCCTTGTGGTCCATGGCGGTTTGCGCTGCGCGGTCCAAGGAGCTCGCTTTGCTCGCCGGCTGCATTTCCACCCACCACTCCTTCGCCGGTGAGTTGCGACGTTCCCCGAACGGGGGGGGGAACGTGAGAGAGAAAAACCATCGTTTGATAGATGGTCGGGCTGGCGGGATTCGAACCCACGGCCTCCTGCACCCCATGCAGGCGCGCTACCAGACTGCGCCACAGCCCGTTTGTTTGGCGGGCCGCAAAGGGAGCAGGGGAAATCCGGATTGGCAAGCCCGGAAAATCATGCGATTTCCCCGCGCGCCATGGAACGCGTCAAAACCGCCATTGTCGGAGCCAGCGGCTATACCGGCATGGAACTGCTCCGGCTGCTGCTGGTGCACCCGAATGTCGAACTCGTCGCCGCGACTTCCCGCGCGGAAGCGGGCAAGCCGGTCCGCGCCGTGTTCCCGCGTTTTCGCGGTGCGCCGGCCGCGGAGCTGGCCTTCATCGAACCGGATCCGGACGCGATCGCGGCGGCCGGTGCCCAGGTTGCGTTCCTCGCCCTGCCGCACGGCGTGGCGGCGGAGATCGCGCGGGCTCTGCTGGCGCGCGGCGTGAAGGTGATCGACCTGAGCGCGGACTTCCGGCTGCGCGACGCGGCGGTTTACGAGGAATTCTACGGCCACGCCCATCCGGCGCCGGACCTTCTCGCCGAGGCGGTCTACGGTTTGCCCGAGGTGCGGCCGGGAGCGATCGCCGCGGCGCGCCTGATCGCGTCGCCCGGCTGCTACCCGACGAGCATCCTGCTGCCCTTGCTGCCTTTGCTGCGCGAAAAGCTGATCGACCCGGCGACGATCGTCGCCAACTCGATGAGCGGCGTCAGCGGCGCGGGGCGGAAGGCGGACCTCTCGCTGCTGTTCGTCGAGTGCAACGAAAGCGTGCGCGCCTACGGGCTGCCGAAGCACCGCCACCTTTCGGAAATCGAGCAGGAGCTCTCGATCGCCGCGGGCGAAAAGGTGCTCATCACCTTCATCCCGCACCTGATCCCGGTGAACGCCGGCATCCACACCACCACCACCGCGAAGCTGGCGGCGGGGGTGGAGCCGGAAGCGGTCGGCCGAGCGTTAGAGGCCGCCTACCGGGACGCCTCCTTCGTGCGCCTGCTCGGCCGCGGCGGCTGCCCGGACACCAAGAACGTCACGCGGACCAACTTCATCGACATCGGTTGGCAATTCGACCCGCGCACGGGCCGGATCCTGCTGCTCAGCGCCGAGGACAACCTCGGCAAGGGCGCCGGCGCCCAGGCGGTGCAGAGCTTCAATCACATTTTCGGCCTGCCGGAAACCGCTGGATTGCAAAACTTCTGAGATAACATTACGCTCATCCTCCCTTTCCCTGCGTCATGGACTTTCCCTATACCCGGATCAAAGGCGGCGTCGGAGCGCCCCACGGCTTCCTCACTTCGGCGGTGAGCTGCGGCATCAAGAATCCCGAAGCCACGCGACTCGATCTCGCGCTGATCTACTCGGAAAAACCGTGCGCCTCGGCTGGCACCTTCACCACCAACCGGGTGAAAGCCGCGCCGGTGAAAGTCAGCCAGACGCACCTGCGCAAGGGCGATCTGCGGGCGATCATCGCCAACTCCGGCAACGCCAACGCCTGCACCGGCATCCAGGGGATCCGCGATGCCAAGGCGATGTGCGACGGCGTGGCCAAGCCGCTCGGGTTGAACCGCAGCGAGGTGGGCGTGTGCTCGACCGGCGTGATCGGCCTGCCGATGCCGATGGTGCGCGTCGAACCGAAGTTCGACGAGCTGATCGAGCGGCTCGCCACCAAGCAGGGGGCGGACGTGGCCGCGGCGATCATCACCAGCGACACCCACCCGAAGGAGGTCGCGATTTCGTTTGAACTGGGCGAGCACCGCGTCCGCATCGGCGGCTGCGTGAAGGGCGCGGGCATGATTTCCCCGAGCATGGCGACGATGCTGTGCTTCATCACCACCGACGCCAACATCTCGCGCGATTCGCTGCGCAAGGCGGTGCTCGAGTGCGTCGAAGGCAGCTTCAACCGCATCACCATCGATGGCGACATGAGCACCAACGACACGGTGATGGTGCTGGCGAACGGCGCGGCCGGCATGCCGGCGATCCGCCGCGGCAGCGCGCTGTGCAAGCAGTTCCGTCAGGCGCTGCAGTGGGTGATGCTCGAGCTCGCCAAGGCGGTCGTGCGCGACGGCGAGCGGGTGACCAAGTTCGTCACCGTCGACGTGAAGGGCGCCCGCACCTACCTCGACGCGAAAAAAGTCGCCGAGGCGGTGTGCAAGTCCGCGCTGGTGAAGTCGTCGTGGAACGGCGGCGATCCGAACTGGGGCCGCATCCTCCACGCGGTCGGCTATTCCCGCGCCCGCATCCGCGAGGAGCTCGTCGACATCCACATCGGCGGCAAGGCGGCCTGCCTCGGCGGCTTGCAGGCGGACACGCCGATGGAGCAGCTGCGCGCGGCCGTCGCCGAGAAGGAATTCACCATCACGATCTCGCTCAACCAGGGCGACGCCGACTACACGATGTATTCGAGCGACCTCTCGCCCGAGTACATCGATTTCAACCGCTCGGAGTATGCGTACTGGAAGCAGGCGCGGAAGGACGGGCTGGTCTGAGCCGCGGCGGATTCCATGCTTGATCCTTGCCGCTTGGTCGGCGATCCATTCGCCCGCGTCGCACGGGTAGCTCAGCGGTAGAGCAACCGGTTTACACCCGGTCGGTCGGGGGTTCGATCCCCTCCCCGTGCACCAGCTTTCCGAACGCGCGCTTGCCCGCGGCCCTGGGCGGTGGTTTCTTTCGCCCCCGCCATGCACCTGCGCTTCACCGAATCCGAACTCGCCATCCTCATCGAGATGGTCAGCCTGGCCGCGAACGTGGCCGCGGTGAACCAGAAGCCGGGCGCGGAGGACGGCGTGGCGGCCTTCGAGGATCTGGAGCACAAGATCCTCGAGCGGGCGGGCCACGCGGGCTTCGGCGACATCATCGAGTTCGACGAGGAAAAGCAGCACTACCGCGTGACGGCGGAGTACGAGGGTTCGGCGTTCTACCAGGAATGCTACGACGAGTTCCGCGAGGAAAGCTTCTGGGAGGAACTGGTGATCCGTCTGGCCGACCGCGACCTGATCCGCTCGATCGGGCTGAAGGCGTGGGAGAAGATGAACGAGCTGGAGCGCCGCACGCGCACGCAGGACATCGAAAAGCGCTACTGGGACGAGTTCACCAAGAACGGCGTCGACCGGGTGGCGGTGATTCATCCGCCGAGCGAAGGCTGAAGGGGCGCCGGCTTACATGCCGGGTTCGCTTTCGCGGGCTTTCTCCGCGCCGGCCAGATCGACCGGCCGGTAGCCGCCCTTGGCGCGGAAGTGGAGCGCGAGCGCGACGTAGCACAGCAGCATGGCGGCGGGAAACACGGTCATGCGGGCGAGCGCGCCCTGTTTGGCGGGCGTGGCGATGGCCTGGATGTCCCGCTGGTGGAGCGGGTCGAGCGTCTTCAGTTTGTCCGGGTCGATGGCGTGGTAGGTGCCGAAAAAGTAAGGTTCCTCGCGGGCGATTTTGGCATAGAGTCCGGGTTTCTGCAGTTCGATCGCCTCACGGGCGGAATCCTCCTGCATCGCGCCGATCAGCGGTGTGCCGAGGATGCCCGCGCTGAGCATGCCGATGCCCGCTAGCGCGTTGAGCGTCAGCGCGCCGCCCTTCGGGCACTGCTCGGCGGCGATGCCGAGCATCGTCGGCCAGAAGAAGGTCTTGCCGACGCCGTACAAGGTGGCCGCGGCGAAGATCATGGCCAGCCCGGAGGCCTGCGACAGGGCGAACAGCCCGCAGATGGCGAGCGCGGAGCAGACGGCCAGCAGGCCGACCGGGCTCAGGCGGTGGACGATCGGGCCGGCGCAGAAGCGCAGCACCATCATCACCGCGGAGGTGTAGACGAGTACCCAGATCGGGTGCCGGCCGGCGGCCTTGAGCGGTTCCTCCATGATGCCGGTGATGGCGCCGTCGGTGCCCAGCTCGGTGGTGGCCAGAGGCAGCATCACGAGGCAGAGGAAGAGCAGCATCGGTCGGCCCAACGAGCGACTGTAGAGGCCGTAGGCGACGACCAGCGCCGCGACGATCGCCCAGGTCAGCGCGGGCGACCAGTTGAAGATCGAGGGCTCGCCGAGCTGGCGGACGACGAGGAAGGCGGCGATGGCGGCGCCGCCTGCGCCGAACTCGGCGAGCATCTCGCGGTAGCTGGTGCCGGCGGCGACGCGCTCGTTCACCGGAAAGACCGCCTTGCGCAGCATCGCGACGTAGACCACCGCGGGGGCGGCCAGCAGGTAGATGAGGATCCGCCAGTCGCGCTCGGCCGACGCCTGCAGGGCGATCGCCGCCACGCCGCCGAGCACCAGCCCGGCCGGCCAGCCGGCGTGCAGGATGTTGAGCCACTTGGTTTTCTGCCGGCGGAACAGGGTGGCGACGACCGGATTGATGAAGGCCTCCACCGTGCCATTGCCGAGGCCGAGGATCACCGAGCCCCAGTAGAGGCTGCGGTAGGCGGCCTCGCGGTCGGCCTCGGCCTTGTGCAGCAGGAAATGGGCGAACAGCGCGAGCAGGGTGTAGGCCGCGTAGCAGCCGAAGCTGAAGAACATCGCGACGCGGTAGCCGATCCGGTCGATGATCAGGCTGAACAGGATGATCGAGATCGCGAACGGCCAGATGCCCGCGCCGAACAGCTCGCCGGCCTGCACCTTGTCGAGCCCGAGTTCCGCCGGCCACAGCGACCCGATGTTGACCAGGAACGCCCGGGTGATGAAGGCGGTCGAGGTGGTGACCAGCGCGATGAAGCAGCCCCAGAAGGTGAACAGGTTTTGGCGGTCCGTCGTGCTCATGGCGTTCGGAGAAGAAGTTAGATGCCTGGTTGGACTCCATACTCCGTCCGCGCGGCTTCCGCAAGATCGCCGCGGGAAACAAAACGGCCCGGTCTCCGCAGGGGAGGCCGGGCCGGGGAAAGGTCGGGTGACCGGATGGCTTAGTTCGAGCCGGAGATCAGGCTGGCCTGGGTGGCGCCCTTCTTCAGCTTGCTCTGCTTGAGCCAGCTCATGGTGGCGCGGAGCTTCTCACCGGTCTTCTCGATCGGGTGGTTGGCTTCGGCCTTGAGGATCGCGTTGAAGCGCGGGTAGCCGTTCTTGTACTCCTTGATCCAGTCCTTGGCGAACTTGCCGTCTTCGATCTCCTTGAGCTGCTTGGCCATGCGCTTCTTGACGGAAGCGTCGATGATCTTCGGACCGACGGAGACGTCGCCCCACTCGGCGGTTTCGGAAACGGAGAAGCGCATGCCGGCGAGACCCTGCTCGTTCATCAGGTCGACGATGAGCTTCAGTTCGTGGAGGCACTCGAAGTAGGCCATCTCCGGCTGGTAGCCGGCTTCCACGAGCACTTCGAAGCCGGCCTTCACGAGGGCGGAGGCGCCGCCGCAAAGCACGCACTGTTCGCCGAAGAGGTCGGTGACGGTTTCCTCACGGAAGTTGGTTTCGAACACACCGGCGCGGGCGCAGCCGACGCCGCGGGCCCAGGCGAGGGCGGTGGCCTTGGCCTTGCCGGAAACGTCCTGGTGCACGGCGATCAGGCCGGGCACGCCCTTGCCGGCGACGAACTGCGAGCGCACGGTGTGGCCCGGGCCCTTCGGCGCGACGAGGATGACGTCGATGTCCTTCGGCAGCTTGAGACCGCCGAAGAGGACGGCGAAGCCGTGGGAGAAGAGGAGGGTCTTGCCCTTGGAAAGGTTCGGCGCGATGTCCTTTTCGTAGACTTCCGGGATCACGGTGTCCGGCACGGCGACGAAGATCACGTCGGCGGCCTTCACGGCGTCGGCGGTGTCCATCACTTCGAAGCCGAGCTTCTTGGCGACTTCGCGGGACTTGGACTTCTTGTAGAGGCCGATGATGACCTTCATGCCGCTGTCCTTGAGGTTCAGCGCGTGGGCGTGGCCTTGGGAGCCGAAGCCGATCACGGCGAGGGTTTTCTTCTTCAGGGGCGTGATCGGGGCTTCCTTGTTGGTGTAGATCTTCGCGGCCATGGCGGGTCTCGATAGGGTGGATTGGAAAAACGCCGCGCCGGAGCGGGCGGCGGAGCGACACGCTGGCGGGCAAATCGTTGCAGGTCAAGCCCTCCGGCGGGGTGTGGGGCGGAAAATGTGCGAAAATTGGCGGAAATCGCCTCCGAGACGGTGATTTCGCCAGTCTGGTTGGGGGAAAATTGCCATTTTTTGCCCAAAGTGGGCGGTGTGCGGGTTGGTTTGCCTGCGTAAATTGCCGAATCTCGCCGGATCGGGCCGGTGGCTTGCCGTGGTCGGATTGGAAATCGGCCGGAAATCGGTGAATCCGTGCGTCCGCTCACTTCAGCGCGGCGAGCGTCGCCTGAAGCCGGCGGGCGAGCGCATCGAGCCGCAGGTGGAGGTCGGGCTCCGCCGCGTCCGGGTCGAAGCGCAGCCGCTGGTGCAGGGCGAGCGCTTCGTCGAGCAGGTCGGGCGAATCGAGGCGGTCGCGCAGGCGGGCGAGCCAGTGGCCGAAGGTCTGGCCGGGCGGGCGTTCGCCGAGCAGCCGCCGGGCGGGCTTTTCCAAGGCGTGCAAGGGTGTGCGAGGTGCGATGCCGGTCCAGCCGGGAATGCCCGGGCGGTCGGCGCGCGGACGATGACGCGATTTCCACAGCCGGAAGCCGATCAGGAGCAGCCCGAGCAGGCAGAAGACGCTCATCGCGAGGGTGACGGGCAGGCGGTTTTCCGGCTGGCTGCGCCAGAGGAAGAAGTCCTCGCGGGCGCGGTGGATCGCGTCGGCCAGCCATTGCCAGGACGGCAAGTGGGGCGCTTCGACGCCGAGCCAGTCCGGCGGGGTGGGGTCGAAATCGAGCCAGCGGCGTTGTTCCTCGTCCCAGACGCGGCTCCAGGCGTGGCCGTGGATGCCGCGGATGACGGATTCCTGGCGGCGGAGGTCGGTTTCCTGCACGGCGAAGCCGACGGCGTAGCGGGCGGGCACGCCAGCTTCACGCAGCATCAGGGTGGCGGCGGAGGCGAAATACTCGCAGTGACCGGCGTGGTTTTTCGTCAGGAAAACGGACAGCGCGCTTTTGCCGTTCTGGCCGCCGGGCGTGACCGACGGGATCGACAGGTAGCGGGTGTAGCGGAAATCCCGGCGGAACCACGTGCGGATGGCGGCGAGCTTGCGGTCGAGCGGCAGCGCGCGCAGGCCGAGCCGGTCGACGGATTCCCGCACGGCGGCCTGTTCGGGGTCCGGCACTTTCAGGTCCGGCATGAACGGCTGCGGCAGCGGGTCGCTCCACGGCAGGGCGTCGGGCGTGGCGGCCGGCTGGCTGACGAGGACACCGGAAACCACGGCTTCCTTCGGGAACACGCGGAAGGTGGCGACGGCGCTGCGTTCGACGCCTACGAGGTCGAAGCCGGTCAGGCTCGCGAGATCGCCGGGCACCGGCAGCGGCTCGCCGGTGCCGCTGGCACCGCGCAGCCAGTAGCGCGGCAGGTCGCCGGCGGTGGCCTCCACCCCGCTTTTCGTCGAGGCGAGGTGATAGACGACGCCGTCGCGCGTGATCGTTCTCAGGTCCTCGAAGTCGTTGTTCTGGCCGCGGATCTCGGGCGGGATGCGGTAGCTCCACGTGCCGCGGTCGTAGAGGTTGTAAACGGAGGTGTGGAGCCGCTGCGGGACCGGGCCTTGCTCGGTGCGGAGCCGCCACAGGATCTCGGTGGATTGCTTCAGCTCGCCGAGCTGGCCGATCGACGTGCGGTAGGAGTTCGAGCGGCTGCGGGTTTCCCGCTGCGGCCAGCGGCTGTTTTCGAGCCAGTTGTAAAGCGCGCTCAGGCCGTAGCGGCCGGCGACGGCGAGCCCGGAGGCGGCCAGCAGCAGGGCGAACACGGCAGCGCGGCGGCCGCGGGTGGCGGCCAGCAGGGCCCACGCGACGAGGGCGGCGAAGCCGGGCAGGAACGCCGGTTCGCCCGACATCCGGCCGAGCGTGGCGCTCAGCAGGGTGACGACGAAGTAGACGTGGCCGAAGCTGACTTCGACCTGCCGCACCGGCAGGCCGAGCTGGCGCTGGCGTTCCTGATGACGCCGCGCGAAAAACGAGAACGCGCTCAGTGGCATCGTCGGCCTCAGCCCGTAGCACTGGGCGAACTGGACCGGCAGCAGCAGCGCGGGCAGCCAGCGGAACAGGATTTGCAGAGCCTCGAAGCGGTTGCCATCGAGCCAGATCGCCAGGACGGCCAGGCCGCTCAGGACGGTCGAGATCTGCCAGGCGCGGGAAAATTCCGCCTCGCCGAAGTTCCAGCGCAAGCGCGACCAGCGGGCGGCCTCGACGACCAAGGCGAGCGCCGCGCCGAGCCACGGGTAGCCGTTCATCGCGCCCCAGAACAGGAGCGCGCTGCCGAGCAGGAAGGGAGGTGGCGGGCGGTGGGGCAAGGGGCGAATGACTAATGACTCATGACCAGCCGGCGCGGGAGTTTGCCGAGGTCGCGGGCGAGTTGGCCGGATTGGATCCAGTGGCCGGGGAATGCGTCGGGCGCGGGGCCGCGGCCGACGGCGAGCAGCGCGCACTCGAGGCCGCCGGCGGCGAGCTGGCGCAGGAAGCCGACGCGGCGATCCGACCAGCCGCAGCAGATGACGAGGCAGGAGGTCAGCTCGTCGCGGTAGCGCAGTGCGAGGCGGGCGAGCGTGTCGAAATGCTCGACCGGCTCGGCTTCCACGCCCGCGAGCACTTCGAGCAGTTTTTCGGGCCGCGCCATGCCGCGGCCGACGGTGACGACGTGGGCGCGGTCTTTGATGAACATCAGGTCGAGCAGCGATTCACGGGTGTCGAGGGCGGAGGCGAAGGAGGCGGCGATCGAGACCGCGTCTTCGAACAAGTCCTCGTCGCCGGGCGCCGGAAAGGTGTCGAACACCAGACCGTGGCGCGGGAAGAACGTGTCCTCGAGCTCCATTACGATCGGGCGGCCGGTTTTCGCCCAGCTTTTCCAGTGGATCTGGCGGATCGGATCGCCCGGCCGGTAGTCGCGCAGGCCGATGAATTCGCCCGATTGGCCGATCGCGTTGGACGCCGCCTCGCCGCCGATGCGGAATCGGGCGCTGCCGGGGAGCTCGATTGGCGGCAGCCGGTGGCGGACCGGCAGGACGGTGAGGGTGGCGGGCGGCGCGGGCAAACGGATGCGGCGCTGGAACAAACCGAGCGGGTCGGGTGGCAGCAGCCGCAGGTCATCGAAGCGGATGATGCCGCGGCGGCGCGGCGTCAGCTCGACGGCCACCTCGGCGGATTCGCCCGGGCGCAGGCTGAAGGCGTCGGCGCTGCCGCCGCCGTCGTAGAGTTTCCGGCGGTCGAGCAGCCACTGCCAGCGGTAGTAGAGGAACGTCCGGTCGAAGGCGTTGCGCTGGCTTTCGCCCGGTTCGCGGGCGTGCAGGAAGCGCTCGAGGCCGGGGCGCGGGTCGGGCGGCGTTTCCGCCAGCCAGGCGGCGGCGAGCCGGCGTTTGCCCGGGTTCGTCACGCGGATCTTGCCGCGCGTCGGTTCGCCCGCGGTGGCGAACCGGGGGAAGTGTCGCTCGGCGCGCAGCCCGCGCGGCCGCCGGGCGAACGCCCAAACCAGCGCGAGCGTCAGCAGGGCGAGGGTGAACGAGAACACGAGGTAGACCGGCCCGCGCGGTTGGCCGAGGCCGAGCCCCGAGCTGACGACCAGCGCCAGGCAGCAGGCGATGCCAACGGGGCGAATCCGGCCGGCGAAGTAATGGTTCACCGACGCGCCGCCGCGGTACACGCGGTGGAGCAGACGGAGGAAACGGGGGCCGGGCATCGCGGGCGGGTGGCGGTTTTTTCGGCTACGCCGGCACCGGCGTGTGCTCCAGCAAGCCGGCGACCAGCGTGCGGGCGGTGACGCCGGAGTAGCGGGCTTCCGGCTCCAGCGCGAGGCGGTGGGCGATGACGTCCACGGCGACCGACTGGATCGTTTCGGGCAGGACGAAATCGCGGCCCTCGAACAGCGACAGCGCCTGGGCGACTTTCATCAGCGCCAGCGAGGCGCGCGGGCTGGCCGGCAGCTGGACGTCGCGGTGGCCGCGGGTGGCGGACACGAGCGAGACGACGTAGTGGCGTAGCTCGTCGCTGAAACGCACCGCGCGCGCCGCGGCCATCAGCGCGAGCACGTCGTCGCGGCTGACGGCGGGGGAGAGATCATCGACCGGATGGTGGTCGGTCTGGTCGGCGAGGATCGCGGCCTCCTCGTCGGCGCTGACGTAGCCGAGCGCGCACTGCATGGCGAAGCGGTCCATTTGGGCTTCCGGTAGCGGATAGGTGCCGCGGAATTCCACCGGGTTCTGGGTGGCGATGACGAAAAACAGTCCGTCGAGCTCGTGGCGCGTGCCGTCGATCGTCGCCTGCCGTTCGCCCATCGCCTCCAGCAGGGCGCTCTGGGTGCGCGGCGAGGCGCGGTTGATCTCGTCGGCGAGCAGGATGTCGGCGAACACCGGGCCGGGGTGGAAGCGAAACTCGCGGGATTGCGGATCGAGCACCGAGACGCCGAGGATGTCGGACGGCAGCAGGTCGGGCGTGAACTGCACGCGCTTGAACGCCGCGCCGTCCACCGCGCGGGCGATCGCCTTGGCGAGCGTGGTTTTGCCGGTGCCGGGGTAATCCTCAAGCAGCACATGGCCGCCGGCGACCATGCAGGCGAGCACGCGGCGGATGGTTTCGTCCTGGCCGCGGATCACGGAGCGGACGGCGGATTCGAGGCGGGCGGCGGTTTCGTGGGGCGTCATGGGTTTCGGGCGCGGTCGGCCTCGGCGGCTTGGCGGTGCAGGTGGTAAAGTTGGCGGAGCTCCGCCAGCGCGTCCGGCTGGCCGGCGGGTGCGAGGCGGGAAAAGGCGGCCTCGTTGAGGAAATCGCGGGTGCGGTCGCCGCCGGCGACGAGGTCGACTTCCTCTAACAAACGCGGGCCGGCCGGCGTCATCAACACCGGATGCAGCCGGTAGCGGGCGTCCGCGTCCGCCGAGCCGCCGCGGACGGAAACGCCGGCCCAGCGGCCGGAGCGGACGACGCCGAGGACGCCGGGCGCGTCCTTTTGCCGGGCGGCGAGCCACTCCTGGGCAAGCCGGCCGAGCAGCCCGGCAGGTCCCGAGCGGCCCGCGGGGGTGACGGCGGGGGTGTTCAAGTAGGCGGTGCAGGCGATCGCCTCCTCGATCGGCCCGCTTTGCAGCGCTTGCCGCCAGCGGTCGAACACCTCGCGGACGGCGGCTTCGGCCGGGGCGTCGCCGGCGGGCAGCGAGGCGAGCGCGGCGGCACCGGCGAGCGCCTGTTTCTGCCAACCGGCGGCCAGCTCCTGGCACGCGCGGTCCGCCCATGGCTGCGCGGCGTTCGCCTTGCCGTCGGCCGCCAGCAGCCAGCCGTCGCGGGTTCGGGCGAACGGCAGCCGCAGCAGGTCGGTGGCGACCGGGTTGTTCGGTTGCAGCGCTTGGTAAATGGCCACCGCCTCGCCGCCCTCCTCGTGCAGGTCGAGCGGCAGCAGCAGCCGGGCCGGGGTGGTTCCCGGGTGGAGGCGGGACCAGAGGCGGGCGAATTTGTGGCAACCGGCTGCCGCCTGCATCGGGTCGTCGGGAAATTCCAGCAATTCCAAGGGCGGGGCCGCGGCGGGCGAACGGTAGGCGGCGGCGAACGCAGCGGCCGCCTCGCGCGCGCCGGGGCGGCCGGCCACCGGGTGGTCTCGGCGCAGGGCGGCGACGGTTTGCTGGATCGCGTCCCGGATGGCGCCGGACGCCGGTTCCGCGAGGGGCAGCTCGCGCGGCTGGGTTTCGGGCCAGAGCAGTTGCCGGAGCCCGTCCGCGCCCTGCTGGAAACGGAGGGAAATTTGATGGAACGCCGGTTTGCCCGATTTCCCGCCGTCCAGGCAGGTGAGGGTCACGGTTCCGTCGGGTTCCTGCGCGAGGACGCGGACGATTTCCGGCGCGGTGAACCAGCGCCAGGGCGCGTCGCCGTCGGCGGCCGTCTCCGGAGCTCCGCCGGACGCGAGCCCGCGGTCGATCAACGGGATGCGGGCGGCCAGTTCCGGCGGCGGGGTTTCCGCCAGCCCGCCGAGCAGCCCGAGCACGGCGAATTTGTCCTGCCGCTGGCAGGCATCGAGAAACCGGCGGGCCAGCTCGGCCGGCGTGCGGTCGCGAAGTTCTCCGGTGGTGATGCTGCCGGCGACCTGCCGGCGCAGCCGTTCGCGGGCGTCGCGTCGCAGTTCGGCGAGCTCGTGCGGCCGGGTTTCCTCCATCCAGCGCGTCAGCCCGGCCTGGCGTTTGCTCCGGTCCACATCGTAGCCGAGCGCGGTGTTCTCGAACGACCCCGGCGCGGGTGCCGGCAGCCAGTTGTCGCCGCGGCGGACGAGCGCCACGGCGTCGACACGCAGCTTCGCCGGGTCGAGCGGCGTTTCCTGGCGGACCAGCACGGCGGCGAGGTCGCCATCGATCTTGATTGCCCCGACGGTGAACGGATCGGGCCCGAGCTCCTTGGCGAGCCGACCGATCCGCTCCTCGATGTCGCGCCGCTTGTCCGCGCCGGTGGCGGGGGAAAGCGCGGTGTCCTTGCCCGGCTCCAGCGCCACCCGTCCCGCGCGCACTTGTTCAAGGTGGCGGACGGCGGTCCGGCCGGGATCGCCGTCGGCCAGCGCGGTCGCGGCCAGGGTGAGCCAGAGCGGGAGCGCTTTCACAGCGATTGGTGGAACGAGTCGCCTTCCTTCAACGAAAGCACGAAACCGGCGAGCAGTTCGATCGTCCGCTCGATGTCACCGAGGTGGGCGGTTTCCACCACCGAGTGCATGCAGCGCAGCGGCAGCGAGACGAGCGCGCTGGGCACGCCGTCGCGGCTGTGGAAGATCTTGTCGGTGTCGGTGCCGGTGAACCGGCTGCTCGCCTCGTGCTGGATCGGGATGTCCTTGGTCGCCGCGACGTCGAGCAACCGGCGGACGACGAGCGGGTGGTTCGAGGTGCCGTGGGTCAGGGCCGGGCCACCGCCGAGCGTCACTTTGCCGAACTTCGCGTGGCTGATGCCGGGCGTGTCGGTGGCGTGGGTGACGTCGAGGCAGACGCAGAGTTCGGGCTTCAGCCGGTGGGTGGCCATCATCGCGCCGTGGCCGCCGATTTCCTCCTGCACGGCGTTGAGGCAGACGAGGGTGAAGGCGGGCTGCTTTTTCGACTTCGCGACGCGCTTCATCACCTGGGCGATGATGTAGCCGCCGACGCGGTTATCGAGCGCGCGGCCGGCGAGGCGTTTGTGGGCGAGCTCGACCGGGCCGTCCTGATAGACCGCCGGGTGGCCGACGCGGATGCCGAGCGCGGCGACCTCCTTCGGGTTCGACGCGCCGACATCGACCCACAGGTCGTGGACGGCGGGCGCTTTCTCGTGGCCGGCTTCGTCGCGGCGCAGGTGGATGGCGGTGTTGCCGATGATGCCGGGCACCGGGCCCTTGTCGCCCTGGATCGTGAGCACGCGGCCGCGGGCGGTGGCGGCGTCGCTGCCGCCAATGCGGTCGATCCGCAGGAAGCCCTGCTCGTCGACGTGCTTCACCATGTAGCCGATTTCGTCGGCGTGGGCTTCCAGCATGAGGATGCGCGGCGATTTGCCGGGGAGGACCGCCCAGGTGGAACCGTAGGCGTCGCAGGCGGTCTCGCCGGCGTGCTGGCCGATCCAGTTCGCCCACACGCGCTGGCCGGGCATTTCGAAGCCGGTCGGACTCGGGGTCGCCAGCAGTTCGAACAAAAATTCGCGGTCTTCTTTCTTCATGCGTTCCGTCCATTCAAGCACGGCGCGGGCCGCTGGCAATGCGCGAGGGGATCGGATTTCCCGCGGTTTTCCGGCCGGGAATGGCCGGTTTGCGGGAAATTGTCAGGATTTGCCTTGACGTTGGGGGCTGCGCGGGCAGACTTCGCGCCCCGCAACCGACCCCTTTCCTACCATGGCACGCATTTGCAGCATTCGAGGCACCCGTGTCCGCTCCGGCGGCAAAATTCACCGTTCCGGCTTGGCCAAGAAAAAAGGCGGTATCGGTCGCCACGTCACCAAAGTGGTGAAGCGCACCGTTTCTCCGAACCTTCAGACCAAGCGCATCTGGGTTCCCGAACTCGGCCGTTTCGTCCGCGTGAAGCTTTCCTGCCGCGCTCTGAAGACCGTCAACAAGAACGGTGCCTTCAAGACGCTCAAGGAAGCCGGCCTCGTCTGAGGTTTTCCTGAGAATTTTCGGTTTCATGTTCACCAGCGATCCGGTCCGCCGGATCGCTGGTTTTGTTATGGCGTTGAGCGATCAGCGGGAGAAGTTCCGCGGTCCAATTTGTTCCTAACCCCTTTGGCTCCTCATGAGCCGGGCAAGCGCATTACCCGATGACGCACGGGACGAGGACGCCGTCGCTCATGCCATGGATCTTCTTTTTGTCGGCGGGCACGATCGTGGCGAGGCAGCCGGCGAAGGTGGTTTCGCCCGCGTCGTCGGTGAAGAAATACGGGCAGAGCCGGACGCGGCCGCGCATCAGTTCGATTCCGCCGTCGTCGCGGAACACCGGGTGTTCGACGAGGCGGGCTTCGCGGAATTCCTGTAACAGCCACGGTTGTTCGTCGGCTTCGGCGAGCGCGGCCCCGAGGCGTTCGCGCCATTCCGCGGCGGGCAGATCGTGGCCGATGAAGACGCCGCGCGAACCCCAGGCGGATTCGTGGAAGCCGCTGATTTTCAAAACCAGCTGGCGTTCCTTCTGGCTGAAGGCGGCGACCTCGTCCCACGAGTGCGCGTCGAGTTTCGGCAGGGCGGCGTGGGGCGGCAGCGGTGCCGGGTCGAGCACCCAGCCAAACGGGACGAGCTCGCGCAGACGGTCGAGGTGGTTGTGGCGCAGGGCCTGCCGCCAGACCGGCTTGAGCGCGGGCGACCACAGCAGGGCGAGCCACAGCTTGTCCTCAAGGTGCGGTTTGAACGGCGGGCTGAGCGAGATTTCGCCCGCGGCGGCGGCGTCCGCCAGCTTGCGGGCGGCGGGAATCGCCTCCCAGTCGAACAGCTCGAAGAAGCGGTAGAGCGCGCGGCCGTCCGGGACGTATTCCTCGGCGGATTCGACCTGCCATTCCGCGCCGAGCTCGCCGGCGAGCCATTCCATTTCCGGCCGATAATCGCCGGCTTCGTCGGAAACGAGGATCGCGCCGCCCTCGGGCAGCAGCGAGCGGAAGCCGTCGAGCATCCCGTCGCGGCCGCCGAGCACGTCGAACCCGGCGTCCGCGTAGGTGCGCGACAGCCAGGCGGTCACGCCGATGCCGCCGGGCACGCTGTCGAGTTCGGTCAGCGACGGCCCTTCGTGGCCGAGGATCAGGTCGGGCCGGATCACCCGGGGAAACTGGTGGGTCGTTCCCGGGTGGCGCTGGAGGCGGACCATCCAGTCGGGCTTGCCGGCGTCGAGCAGCTCGGCGATCCAGCCGGGCAGTTTGCCGGCGGCGCTGCGGCGGTAGATCGCGTCGCTCGCCTGCTGGAAGCGGGCGAGCGGGTGGCCGAGCCGCTGGATCGCCCGCGCCTCGGTGGCGGTCAGCCGCAGAGGTTCCGGCGACCAGCGCCATGAGCCGCCGCCGAAAAGGCCGTTGGCGGGCAGCCGGGATTTCAGGGCGTCGAGCGTGAGCATCGGAAAGCCGGGGTTAATTTTGCAGCAGCCGCAGCGCGCCGCGAACGAGCGCCTCGGTGGCGGCGGTGGGATCGAGGTCGAGCGCCTTGCGGACCGCCTTGCGGGCGTCCACCTGCTTGTAGCCGAGGGCGATGAGGGCGAGCTCGGCGTCCGCGGCGGGCGCGCTGACCTGGCCGGCGGCGGCGTCCTGCCACGTTTCGGTCACGCCGACCTTGTCCTTGAGCTCCAGAATGATCCGCTCGGCGGTTTTTTTGCCCACGCCTTTGATGCGGGAAAGCGCGGCGACGTCGCCTTGCACGACGCCGGATTTGAACTGCGTTACCGGCATGCCGCTGAGCACCGCCATGGCGATGGCCGGGCCGATGCCGCTGACGCGGTCGATCAGCAGAAGGAAGACGTCGCGTTCCTCCTCGCTGGCGAATCCGTAGAGCGTGTGTGCGGTTTCGCGGACGTGCAGGTGGGTCCGCAGGTCCACGGCCAGTCCCTCGGCCGCGTGCAGGCGGTCGAAGGTCGAGAGGGGGACCAGGACTTCGTAGCCGACGCCGTGGACGTCGACAATCAGTCGGTTCGGGTAGGCTTCCAGGATGGTTCCGCGAAGGCGCGCGATCACGGCGTCACCTTGGCCGCGGGTCATGGTGCGTCAATGCCCAACTCGGCGCGGCCGGGCGGGGGGATCGGACTTGAGGGCGGGCGAATCATTTAAGCCTTGCAAAACATCCCGAATGCGCCGGAACTGGCCACATTTTTTGAGTCGCAATTGTGACGCGGGCATGCTAGCGTCGCGCCGTTATGGCAACCACCACGAAACGAACCCGCTTCTCGCGTCGCCTTCCTGATCATGTCACCGACGAACTCGTGAACGTCCTTTCCGAGAACAAGGTGTTTGGCTTCAATGACCTTTTCGAGCGGGTCTTCGAAAACTTGAAAGTGCGCAATGCCGTCAGCGGCGGCGAGGAAATGCTCCGCCTGCGCGCTTACGAGAAGCTTCAGAACCTCGTCACGCGGGGTCTGGTGGAGAAAATCGGCAAGGAATACAAGGGCACGTCCCGCGTTCGTGAAGCGTCGAGCGAATACGCCGCCGCTCAGGAAGGTTGACCTCGGTTGCCAAAGCTTTTCCAAAAACCCGCATCGGTCCGTCCGGTGCGGGTTTTTTTTCTATTCATCGGCGGGGGGGCGCTTCAGCATCCCGCCGTCCGCCGCCATGTTGAACGACTACCTTCCGATTCTCCTCCAGATGTTGATCGCCTGCGGTTTCGCCGCCGTGGTGCTCACCTTGAGCGTGCTGCTCGGTCGCTCGGGGCGGAACAACAAGACCAAGGACAGCGCCTACGAGTGCGGCATGCTGCCGGTCGGTGACGGCGCGCCGCGGTTCTCGGTGAAGTTCTACCTGGTGGCGATGCTGTTCGTGATCTTCGACATCGAGGTGGTCTTCATGTATCCATGGGCGGTCCAGTTCCGCGAGCTGGTGGCGCAGAGCCCGGCCGCGCTGGTCAGCATGGCCGGGTTCGCCGGGGTGCTCGCGATCGCCTACGTCTACGCGCTCAAGAAGGGCGCGTTGAGCTGGAAGTCCTGAAGCGTCGCGGCGGAGAAGCCCGCCGCGCGTTCAGAGCAGCGCTTCGAGCGTTTCGACCACCCGCGTCGGCTGGTGGGCGAGCAGTTCGCCCGCGCTGAATTTGCCGGTGGCCACGGCGAGGGAGGACGCGCCGAAGGCCTTGGCGCAGGCGATGTCTTTCGGCGTGTCGCCGATCACCATCACGTCGTGCCCGGCGAAATCCCGGCCGGTGTGGGCGATGGCTCGCCGGAGGGCGACCGGGCCGAGCCGGTTGCGGTCGGCATGGTCGCAGCCGAAGGCGCCGAAGGGGAAGTAGCGATCGAGGCCGAAGTGGCGCATTTTGCGCTCGGCGCCGCCGGCGGTGTTACCGGTGAGGAGGCCGAGCTGGACGCCGGGCGTGGCGGCGAGCCGTTCGAGTAGCGGGAGGACGCCCGGTAGCACGCGGCCGTCGAAGCCGCCATGGGCGAGGTTCCAGTCGAGCCGGTCGAGGTAGGCGGCGAAAAACGCGTCGATGTGGTGGTCGGCCGCATCGAGACCGAAGTGGGCGAGGATGCCGTGGACGACGCCGAGATCGGTGCTGCCGGCGAGGTCGAGCTCGGGGCCGGTGCCGCCGAAGCAATGGCGGGCGGCTTCCTGGAGCGAGCGCATGCCGGCGCCGGCGGTGTCGACCAGCGTGCCGTCGATGTCGAAGAGCCAGAGGGTGGCCATGAGGAAAACGATTCGCCCGCGGGGCTTGGGGCCGCCGCGGGCGATGGGGTGAAGGGGTTTTGGGATCAGGCGTCGGCTTCTTCCGCTTCGTCTCCGACATCGGAGTCGGCGGGCGCTTCGTCGTCGTCGTGATCTTCCTCGTCGTCGTCGAAGTCGTCCTCTTCCAGCAATTCGCCGTGGAAGAGGTGGAACTTGCGCTTCCGCTGGTGAGCGGGCAGCGGCGAGAGGGTCATGCCGATGGCGCGGCCGTTGAGGCGCGCTTCCTGGTCGACCTGGCCCATGGTCTTGAGGTCTTCGACGATCTTTTTCATCACGACGAAGCCGAGGTCCTTGTGGGCGTTTTCGCGGCCTCGGAACTGGAGGATGAAGCGAACCTTGTGACCGTCGTCGAGGAAGCCCTCGGCCCGGCCCATCTTGATGTTGTAGTCGTGGGTGCCGGTGCCGACGCGGAATTTGACTTCCTTCATGCGGGTGGCGTTCTTCGACTTCTGGTTCTTCTTCAGCTTCGCCTGCTCGTACTTGTACTTGCCGTAGTCGACGATCTTGCAGACCGGCGGATCGGCCTGGGCGGCGATTTCGACGAGGTCGAGGCCGAGCGACTGCGCTTTGGCGAGCGCTTCACGCGAACTCATCACGCCGAGCTGGTCGCCATTGGCGAGCACGACGCGAACGCGGGGGGCGCGGATTCGGTCGTTGATCCGCGTCATGTCGCGGTAACGACCCCGATTCTGGTCTCTGGATGGCTTGGCGATGGCTTTATCCTCCAATACGTGGTTGCGACGCGGTGGTCCCGTGGCTCGTGGAATTCCCGAGCGGGATCAGTGCGAAGAGCGTTGCGGAACGATGCCTCATGTCCACGAATCCGCGCGCCCGAAGGAATGGGCGGGGTGCGGTGGTTTCCTCGTATCGTTCCAATGAAATCATGCGACGGCGGATGCCGGGGCGCGGCGTGGCATCGAGGAGGGCGGGCGTTGCCGCCGCGGCTTCCCAAAACCAGCAGGTGCGCTGGGGAGGGATGCTAGTGGGCGAGGGATGAGCCGGCAAGCCGAAACTGATTGAGGGCCGGTCGCTTGCGCAAGGGGCGGGCGGGCGGCGGCGAAGCCGGCAAGATGGAAGATTGACGCGCCCGGTTCTCGCGCCACCATCGCGCGAACGTCCCGCCGTTTCCGAACCCGCGTTCCATGTCCGAAAAACACCGATTTCACTTCACCGGCATCTGTGGCACCGCCATGGGCGCGGTCGCCGCCGCGATGAAACAACGCGGCTTCAAGGTCAGCGGCTCCGACGCCAACGTGTATCCGCCGATGTCGGATTTCCTCCGCCGGGAGGGCATCGTGCTGACGGAGGGCTACCGCGCCGAGAACATCCCGGCGGACGCCGAGGTGATCGTGATCGGCAACGCGATTTCCCGCGGCAACCCGGAGGCGGAGGCCGCGCTTGATCGCAAGCTGCTGTATATGTCGCTGCCGGAGGTGATGAAGGAATACTTCCTGCGCGGGAAACGGAACTTCGTGGTGTCCGGCACGCACGGCAAGACGACGACCACCTCGATGCTCGCTTGGGTGTTGCGCCACGCGGGTAAGAACCCGGGTTTCCTGATCGGCGGGTTGCCGAAAAACCTCGGCCACGGCGCGGAGTTCACCGCCTCGGAGTTCAACGTGCTCGAGGGCGACGAATACGACACCGCGTTTTTCGACAAGCGCTCGAAGTTCCTCCACTACCTGCCGGAGTGCGTGGTGGTGAACAACATCGAGTTCGACCACGCCGACATCTACGACTCGCTCGACGCGATCAAGCTGACCTTCAAGCGCCTGCTCAACGTCGTGCCGCGCTCGGGCATCGCCTTCATCAACGGCGACGACCGGAACTGCCTGGATGTCGCCGCCGGCGCGCCCTGCCCGGTGAAAACGCTCGGCTTCGGGGCGGATTGCGACCTGCGGATCGAGGCGGTCGTGTATGAAAGCGAGCGCAGTTTGTTCACGCTCCAAGGCGAACGCTACGCGGTGCCGATGAACGGCGAGTTCAACGTGCGCAACGCCGCGATGGCGGCCGCCGCCGCCGCGTTCGCCGGGCTGACACCGGCGGAAATCCGCGCCGGCTTGGAAAGTTTCGAAGGGGTGGCCCGCCGCCAGGAAGTGCGCGGCGAGGTAGGCGGAATCAAGGTGATCGACGACTTCGCCCACCATCCGACGGCGATCAAGCAGGCGGTCCAGTGCATGCGCCAGCGCTATGCGGATGCCCGGCTGTGGGTGTTGTTCGAGCCGCGCTCGAACACGACGCGCCGCGCGGTGTTCCAGAACGAGCTGGCGGAAGCGCTGGCGGCACCCGATTTCGCCGTCGTCGCCGCCATTCCCGACCTGCACAAGATTCCCGAGCACGACCGGCTGGATCCGGACAAGCTGGCGCGCGACATCGCCGGCCATGGTGGCAACGGCCGCTACGTCGACACGGTGGAGGAAATCGTCGGTCTGGTCGCCGCGGAGGCGCGGGCGGGCGACGTCGTCGCCGTGCTCAGCAACGGCGGCTTCGGCGGGATTCACGGCAAGCTGCTCGCCGCGCTCGAGGAACGCCAGACGGTGGTAGCCGCGGTGCGCTGAGCGACGGGTTGGAGATTGCGGCGGAATCTTCGCAAATCCGCATTGGTTGGCGGCGAAGAACATGGGCTGATGGCCGAGCAGATGCTGCAATCGGCATCGATCCTGCTCATCTAGTCCCCGCCATGTCCATCCACGTCGCCCTGCACCACCGGACTTCCTATCGTTACGACCGACTGGTATCGCACGGCCCGCACGTCATTCGTCTCCGGCCCGCGCCGCATTGCCGCACCCGCATCCTCGCCTACAGCCTGAAAGTCGAGCCGGCGGGGCATTTCCTGAACTGGCAGCAGGACCCGCAGTCGAACTATCTGGCGCGGGTCGTGTTTCCCGAAAAAATCGACCGGCTTGATATCACGGTCGATCTGGTCGCCGAGATGGCGGTGCACAACCCGTTCGATTTCTTCCTGGAGCCGGGGGCGGAGAAATATCCCTTCGCCTACGACCCGACGGAGGCGCACGAGCTCGCGCCGTTCCGCCTCGTGGAGGACTGCGGTCCGCGGCTGCGCGAGTGGGTCGACCGTTACAAGGGCCGCGAGGGTGCGACCGTCGACCTGCTGGTCGAGATCAACTCGGCGCTCAACCAGGCGATCGACTATCGGATCCGGATGGAGCCGGGCGTGCAAGAGCCGGAGCAGACGCTGGAGCTGGCCAGCGGGTCGTGCCGCGATTCGGCCTGGCTGCTGGTGCAGCTGCTGCGGCAGCTCGGGTTCGCGGCGCGTTTCGTTTCCGGCTACCTGATCCAGCTCAAGGCCGATGTGGCGTCGCTCGACGGCCCGAGTGGTGCGGAGGCGGATTTCACCGACCTGCACGCGTGGACCGAGGTCTACCTGCCCGGTGCCGGGTGGATCGGCCTCGACGCCACCTCCGGCCTGCTGGCGGGCGAAGGCCACCTGCCCGTCGCCTGTTCGCCGGATCCGACCAGCGCGGCCCCGGTGACCGGCGCGGTCGACAAGTGCGAGTCGACGATGGACCACGAAATGGCGGTGACGCGCATCCACGAGTCGCCCCGCACGACGCTGCCGTATTCCGACGAGCAATGGGACGCGATCCTGCGCAGCGGCCGCGAGATCGACCGCCTGCTTGACGCTCGGGACGCTCGCCTGACCATGGGCGGCGAGCCGACGTTCATCTCGATGGACGATTTCGACGGTGCCGAGTGGAACACCGCGGCGGTCGGACCGACCAAGCGCCTGTTGTCCGGCAATCTGATCAAACGTCTGCGCGAGCGCTTCGCTCCGGGCGGCGGGCTGTTGTTCTACGGCCAGGGGAAATGGTATCCAGGCGAGCAGCTCCCGCGCTGGTCACTCAACTGCTACTGGCGCAAGGACGGCCACCCGATCTGGGAAAACCCGGAGCTCATCGCCGACGAGTCGCGCGACTACGGCCACGACGCCGGCCACGCCGAAACCTTCGGCAAGGCGCTCGCCGGCGCGCTGGGGGCCGACCCGCAGTGGCTGAAACCGGCCTACGAGGACGCATTTTACTACCTGTGGCGCGAGCGGCGGCTGCCGACGAACGTCGACCCGCTCCAGTCGAACCTGCGCGACAAACACGAGCGCGACCGGATCGCCCGCGTGTTCGACCAAGGGCTGAACGAGGTCGTCGGCTACGTCCTGCCGCTCGAACGCCGCTGGACGGCCGACGGTTTGCGCTGGGTCAGCGGCCCGTGGTTCCTGCGCGACGAGACGATGTTCCTGATCCCGGGCGATTCGGCGATGGGCCTCCGCCTGCCGCTCGATTCGCTTCCGTGGGCGAGCGAAGCCGATTACCCATGGTCGATCCCGCTGGACCCGACGCGGCAAGTGGATCCGCTGCCGCCGCATCCCGCCCGGTCGATCGCGATGCAGCGCCGTGGGGCCGAAGCCGCGGGGCCGGAGGCGCGTCCCAGCGCCGAGGATCTCAAGGCCCTGCTCATGGGCGGGGACGGGCATGTCTACGCGCCCGAGATGGCGTCCGATGACCTGACGCGGCCGCCGGCCGACCAGGAATCCGCGGCGTGGGTGATCCGTTCGGCGATTTGCTTCGATCCGCGGGACGGCCGCCTGCACGTGTTCCTGCCGCCGGTCAAGACGACCGAGGATTTCCTCGATTTGGTCGCGACGCTGGAAGGCACGGCGGCGGAGCTGGGCATGCCGCTCATTCTCGAGGGCACGCCGCCCGGTTACGACTCCCGCTTGCAGGTGCTCAAGGTGACGCCCGACCCCGGCGTGATCGAGGTGAACCTCCACCCCGCGGCGAACTGGGACGAGCTCGTCCACAACACCACGGTGCTCTACGACGAGGCGCGCCAATGCCGCCTGGCGACCGAGAAATTCATGGTCGATGGCCGCCACTGCGGCACCGGCGGCGGCAACCACATCATCATCGGCGGTGAAACCCCGTCCGACAGTCCGATGCTGCGCCGCCCCGACCTGCTGCGCAGCATGGTGACCTATTGGAACCACCATCCTTCGCTGAGTTTCCTGTTTTCCGGCTTGTTCGTCGGGCCGACCTCGCAGGCACCTCGGCTCGACGAGGCGCGCAACGACTCGATCCACGAGCTCGAGGTCGCCTTCCGCTCGCTGAAACGCGCCGGCTCGCCGCTACCGTGGCAGGTCGACCGGGCGTTCCGCGACCTGCTCGTCGATTCCACGGGCAACACCCACCGTGCGGAGTTCTGCATCGACAAGCTGTTCAGCCCCGACAGCCAGACCGGCCGGCTCGGGCTGGTGGAGATGCGCAATTTCGAAATGCCGCCGCACTCGCGGATGAGCCTCGCCCAGCACCTGGTGCTGCGCGGCTTGATCGCCCGCTTTTGGGACCAGCCGTACGAGCGCCCGCTGGTGCGCTGGGACAGCGAGATCCACGACCGCTGGATGCTGCCGCATTTCGTCTGGCAGGATTTCTGCGACGTGCTGGGCGACCTGCGCGGGCATGGGTTCTCGCTGGAGGACGACTGGTTCCGCCCGCATCTGGAGTTCCGTTTCCCGCGCATCGGCGAGTTCAACCAGCGCGGCGTTGAGGTCGAGCTGCGCCACGCGATCGAGCCTTGGCACGTGCTCGGCGAGGACGGCGACAGCGGAGGCACGGTGCGCTACGTCGATAGCTCGGTGGAGCGCCTGCAGGTGCTCGTGCGCGGGTTGACCGGCTAACGTCACGCCGTCACCTGCAACGGCTTGCGCGTGCCCCTGCACGGCACGGGCACGCACGGCGAGTTCGTGGCCGGCGTCCGCTACCGCGCTTGGCAGCCGGCGCGCTGCCTGCACCCGACGATCCCGGTGCACGGCCCGCTGGTGTTCGACCTGCTCGATACCTGGAACGACCGTTCGCTCGGGGGCTGTACATACCACGTCGCCCACCCGGGCGGCCGCAACCACGAGACGTTCCCGGTGAACTCATATGAGGCCGAGGCGCGCCGGCTCGCCCGCTTTTTCCGCCAGGGACACACGGGCGGCAAGGTGTCGGCTGTCGAAGCGCCCTCCAGCCCGGACCTGCCGTTCACGCTCGATCTGCGCATGCACGGCTGAGTTTGGCCATTGTCGCCGTCATCCGCAGGCGTCGATCGCCTGCCGGACGACGGCGGCGGAATGGCGGAACGCGGCGGCCTCCTCGTCGTTGAGCGAGGGGTGGAGGACCTGCTCGATCCCGCCGCGGCCAACCACGACCGGAACGCTGAGGCAGACGTCGCGCACGCCGAGGTAGCCCTCGATCCGGACGCTCAGCGGCATCGTCCGTTTCTCGTCGAGGGCGATCGACTCGATGATCGAGGTGGTGGAAACGGCGATGCCGAAATTGGTGTGGCCTTTCAACCGGTGGATCTGGATGCCCATCCCGGCGGCCTGCCGGAATAACTGACGGCGCTCCGGCGTGTCCTCGATCCGCTCCGCCCCGGCCGAGGCCATGCTCATGGCCGGGAACTGCGAGTCGCCGTGCTCGCCGAGGATGTAGGCGCGCAGGTCGTCGGGGTGGATCGCGAGCTGCTGCGACAACAGGTGGCGGAAGCGCATGGAGTCGAGCATCGTGCCGGTGCCGAACACCCGCGACGGCGGCAGGCCCGAGATCCGTAGCGCCTGCCAGGTCAGGACGTCGACCGGATTGCTGACCATCAGGAACAACGCGCCGGGCGAAGCCTCGACCAGCGGCGGCAGCAGTTCCTCCAGCAAGCGGCTGTTCGCCGGACCGAGGGAAAGCCGGGTGTCACCGCTGAAGGCGGCAGACGCGCAGAAGACGATCACGTCTGAGCCGGCGCTGTCCGCGACCCGCCCGGCGCGGATTTTCGCCGGCGCGGGAAAGAACGCCTCGCCATGGGACAGGTCGAGCGCCTCGCCGGTGATCCGGGCGAGGTCCCGGCCGACGAGCACCAGTTCGCGCACGAAACCGCGCATCGACACGGTGAAGGCGAGCGCGGTGCCGACGTGGCCCGCCCCGACGATGGAAAGTTTCATGGAGGTTAAATTTCTCACGGATTCACGGCCGCGACAAGCTCATCGGCGGGTCGGCGGGGGAACTAACCGCTTGCGAAAGGCGGGGCGGGCGCACAGGTTGCGGACCCTGATTGGGAGGGAAATCACATGCCGAAGCGCCGGGTCATTCGCACGCGCCACGCCATCGCCAGCATCGCGGCGTTGGCGCTGATCGCCTCGGTGGTGGCGATCTCCATTTTCAACACCCGCCGGAACCTCGGCGAATTCACGGTGCTGGTGCGGCACCGGCAGGCCGTGCTGGAGCTGGGCCGCCTGGTGGAGTGTTTGCAAGACGCCCAGACCAATGCCCGCGGCTACCTGATCACGGGCGACGAGCTGTTCTACCTTCCTTCTTACGAAAACGCCTACGGGCTGGTCACGGCGGAGCTGGACCTGCTCGACGGGATGCTCACCGACGAACTCGAACCGGAGCATTTGCACGCGGCCCGGTTGCTGACGGAGGCTTGGCGGAGCGAGGCGCAGCGCTTGATCGACCGGCACAAGGCAGGAGTTCAGGATGGTGCCCAGTCGGTCATCGAAAACCGGGAGCGGGAGCTGATGGATCGCTTGCGCGCCAAAATCCACGGCCTGCGCGTTGATCGCGCGGAGCGGCTGGCGGCAGCCGATGTCGATACGGTGCGCAGCCTCAAGCGCACGAACCTAGCGATCACCGTGTGCGGCGGGACCGCGCTGGCGGGAGCCGCGGTGTTTTCCTGGATGCTGTTTCTGCATCTCCGCGGGCTCGACGCCCAGCACGCGTTGCGCATCCAGCGCGAGGCCGCGCTGCGCGCTGAGCGGGAAAAGAGCGAATTCCTCGCGGTAATGAGCCATGAGATCCGCACGCCGATGAATTCGATCCTCGGCTTCGGCGAGCTGCTGCACGACTCGGCCGAAAACCCGCGTGACCGGAAATTCGCCGCGGCCATTCTTTCCAGCGGCAACGCATTGCTGACACTGCTCAACGACATTCTCGATCTTTCCCGGATCGAGGCGGGCCGGATCGAATTTCACTCCGAGGCGGTGGATCTCGCGGATCTGGCGCACCAGCTGGAGCTGCTCTTCACCCACCGCGCCGAGGAAAAGGGTCTGCGCTATCAGATCGAAATCGACGCCACCGTGCCCGCGATGCTCACGTTCGACCCGTTGCGGGTGCGCCAAGTGCTGCTGAATCTGGTCGGCAACGCGCTGAAATTCACCTCGGAAGGTTCGGTGCGCGTCCACATCGGCCCGTTCCAGCGCCAAAACCGCAGCGAAAGCGGCGTGCTGCGGTTCAGCGTGACGGACACCGGTATCGGCATCCCGAAAGAACGGCAGCACGACATCTTCCGGCCGTTTTTCCAGGTCGATTCCAAGACACGCCGGCGCTTCCAAGGCTGCGGTCTCGGTCTGTCGATCAGCCGCCAGCTGGTGGCGATGATGGGCGGCGCGCTGACGGTCGAGAGCCGGCCGGGCGAGGGCTCGTGTTTCCGGGTGGCCGTGCCGGTGCAGCTGGCGTGGGAGGCGGTCGTCGCACCGGCGGAAACCGTGGCGGGGCAAATCCGGGAGCGTCCCGCTCCGCCCGCGACCACAGGGCCAGGATGGGACCTCGCGGCGCATTCCGAGGCGGAGTGGCGGAGCTTGCTCCAGTTGCTGCGGGGCCCGTTGGCCGAGGAGGCCGAACGGCTGGCCGCCGTGGTGCCGGCGAAGGCGACGCTGGATTTCGCCAAACGGCTGGACGCCAAGGCCGATCACGCCTGCTGGCCGCTGATGGCCTACGCCGCGGCGCTTGCCGCCCAGGTCGAGGCGTTCGAAACCGAAGCCGCCGCCGCCCGCCTGCGGGCCTTCCACCGTTTGCCCGAATCGCTCGCCGCGGCACTGGCCGGCACACCCCTTTCCACCGTCCGCTGATGTCCGATCGCACCGTGATTCTCGTCGTCGATGACGAGCCGAAGAACATCCAGGTGGTGGGCTCCCTCCTGCTGCGCGAGGGCTACGAGGTCGTCGCCGCGCGCGGTGGCGAAGAGGCGATCGCCAAAGCGGTGGAAATCCAGCCGGACCTCGTGTTGCTCGACGTCATGATGCCCGGCATCAGCGGAGTGGAGGTGGCGTTCCGGCTCAAGGAGCACCCGGGGTGGAATCAAGCGCCGATCGTCTTTCTTTCGGCGGCCACGGACAAAACATTCGTGATCGAGGGCCTCGGCGCGGGCGCGGTGGATTACGTGACGAAGCCATTCAACGGTCCTGAGCTGCTGCGGCGGATCGAACTGCACGCGGGCTTGCGCCGCACGCGCCTGAAACTCGAGGAGGCGCTCGCCGACAAGGAGCGGCTGATGGAAGTCCTCGCTCACGATCTAAAAAACCCGCTCGGCGTGGTGCGGTTCTCGGCCCGCATAATGCAGGAACAAATGCCGGCCGGCCGCACAGCGGAGCTCGTGACGATCATTCACGACGCCGCGGATCGCGCGCTCGGCATCGTCGAATCGCTGCTCGACGCCAGCGGCATGGAACACGCCCGCGCGGCGTTGCAGCGCGATTGGCTGAGGCTGGACGAGCTGGCGGCCGAGGTCCGGGAGGCTTTCGCCGGCAAGGCGGCCGACAAGCATATCGAGCTTGATCTCCTGCCCGCGTCTCGCCCGGTCTGGCTCCGCGCGGATCGCGGCGCGTTGTTCCGCGTGCTCGAGAACCTGGTTTCCAACGCCCTCAAATTCTCGCCTAGAGGCACCCGCGTGGAAATGGAAACGGCCGGAGACGAAACCACCGCGTTGTTCCGCATCGCCGACCAAGGGCCCGGTGTGCCTCCGGCCGAGGTCGACCGGTTGTTCCAGCGCTATTCCCGGCTGACACCCCGCCCGACGGGCGAGGAATCATCCACCGGCCTCGGGCTTTCGATCGTGAAGGAACTGGCCGCCGCGATGGATGGTTCGATCGAATACCGCCCCGCAAGCTCGGGAGGCGCGGAGTTTCTCCTGAAGCTGCCTGTCGCCTGAGGGATCGAGAACGCCGGAGCGGGATTCATGACCGTTCGCTCGTGATTTCCGTCCTGATTCGCGCGCGTTTGTGGGAAACGCGGCTGTTGGAGCGGTGGGATCTGGGTGTTTCCGCGAGGAATCTCGGAAAAAGTTTCCGGATCTGGGTGTTGGTTTTGAGGGTGTTGCGTGCGGGTGTGCGGAAATCTCGAAAAAACCTTCAGAAAGGTCT
>Ga0105243_10000274_pt1 | contig 57534 bp, 54 predicted proteins | sample KBSM34metaG_FD_81525 | JGI IMG/M metagenome (GOLD analysis project Ga0105243, IMG submission 81525) | Miscanthus rhizosphere microbial communities from Kellogg Biological Station, Michigan, USA - KBS M3-4 metaG | ecosystem: Host-associated > Plants > Roots > Rhizosphere > Soil | place... | reverse complement strand
CTCGGAGCTGGGCAGGGCGCGCGAAAATGTGCGCGGCCCAGCCAACCACGAGAAAATTGTCACTGAGGTGCCTGCTGGGGCAATTGTTACTAAACGTCAACAAACACCTTCGTCGACCGGTCCTACTCCGCGGGCGTCAGGAAGGCCGCCAGCGCCTCGGCGTACGCGGTCACGTCGGCCGCGCCCATCAGCTCCCGCGCCGAGTGCATCGCGAGCTGTGCAGCTCCCACGTCGACGGTGGACAGCCCGGTCCGCGACGCGGTGATCGGTCCGATGGTGGAACCACACGGCAGGTCCGCGCGGTGCACGTAGCGCTGCAGCGGCACGCCCGCCTGATCGCAGGCGAGGGCGAAGGCGCCCGCACCGGCCGCATCGGTGGCGTACCGCAGGTTCTGGTTGACCTTGAGTACCGGGCCACCGTTGATCTCGATCCGGTGCGCGGGCTCGTGCCGGTCCGGGTAGTTCGGATGGGTGGCATGTGCCATGTCCCCGGACGCGCACACCGAGCCCGCCATCGCGCGCAGGAAGTCCTCCCGGCCGCCGCCGCGCGCCAGCACGATCCGCTCGAGCACCGAGTTCAGCAGGTCGGAGAAGGCACCACGGTCGGACATGCTGCCGACCTCCTCGTGGTCGAACAGTGCCAGCACCGGAATCGCCTCGGCCGGGTTCTCCACCGCGGCGAGCAGCGCCCGGCTGCCCGCGTAGCAGGTGCCCTGGTTGTCCAGGCGCGGCGCGCTGACCAGCTCGCCGTGCAGCCCGACCACCGCGCTCGGCGCGAGGTCGTGGGTCATCAGTTCCCAGCCGAGCACCGCGCCCGGATCGACGCCGGCCTCCTCGGCCAGGAAGCCGAGGAACCGCCGCGGCGAGGAGCCGACACCCCAGATCGCATTCACGTGCCGCTGCGGGTCGAGCTGCACCCCCTTGCGGTCCTCAGACAGGTGGATGGCCAGCTGCGGCACCCGCAGGATCGGCCGGTCCACTCGGATCAACTTCTCCTGCAGCGTGTTTCCGTCGCGAATGCTCAGCCTGCCGGAGATGCCCAGATCTCGGTCCAGCCAGGAGTTCAGCCACGCGCCGCCGTACGGCTCGAGGCCGACCAGCTGCCAGCCGGCGGAATCGAGGTCGGGGTGCTGCTTGACCCGCAGGTTCGGGCTGTCGGTGTGGCCGCCGACGATCCGGAACGGCGCCGCCTCCCGCCCGCTGGCCTCGGTGCTCCATGCGACCAGCGAGCCGCCGCGCACCAGGAAGTATCGACCGGGAGCCGACGGCCAGCCCTGGGTCTCCCGCAGCCGCACGAAGCCCGCGACGGTCAGCTCGCCCGCGACCGTTTCACAGACGTGGAACGGTGACGGCGACGCGTCGACGAAGGAGCAGAGCCCGGTTGCGGTGGCGTCGGTGAGCTGCGGCATGAGTCGATCCTAGTGACCGGGTCGACCCCGTCAGTGGCTGCCCGACACGCAGAACCTGTTCCCGTCCGGGTCGGTGAGGGTGACCCACCGGAAGCCGTCCATGTCGTGCCGCTCGTACTCCTGCGCACCGGCAGCGGTCAGCTCGGCCACCTCCGCGTCGAGGTCCTCCGCGATCATGTCGAGGTGCACCCGGTTCTTGCCCGGCGTGGGGTCCGGCACCTTCTGGAAGGCCAGCTTGTGCGCGGCGCCCGGCACCTCGACCATGTAGAACCAGCCGTCGTTCTCCTGCTCGATCCGGCCACCGACCCGCTCGGCCCACCACGCGGCGAGCGGACCCGGTTCGGCACTGTCGAAGGTGATCATGCCCAGTGTCAGTGTCATGCCCGAACGCTACCGCCGGGCACCGACATTCGGCGCGAACTCGTTCGCGGGGACCGCCGCCGAGGTCGACTACCGTTGGCGCACAGGATGAGCCACACCCGACGCAGACCGGAGCCCACGATGACCGAATCGCCTCGCCCGCCACGGGCTCCCGAGTCCCAGACGGTGACCAGCCCCCTCTCCCCTGCGGCCATCTTCCTCGTCGCGACCGTAGACGCCGGGGGCGAGGCGCTCACTCGCTCGCTGCTCGCGGACGCCGCTGGCCTCCGCCGGGCGGTCGGGCTGCGGGTGCCGGGCTCGGGTCTGGAACTGATCGTCAGCATCGGCTCGGACGCCTGGGACCGACTGTTCGCCGGGCCGCGACCCGCGCAGTTGCACCCGTTCCCGGCGTTGCGCGGCGGGAAGCACCAGGCCCCGTCCACTCCGGGCGACCTGCTCTTCCACATCCGGGCGATGAGCCTCGACGCCTGTTTCGAGCTCGCACACCAGATCGCCAAGCGGCTCGCGGGCGCGGCCACCGTGGTCGACGAGGTGCACGGCTTCCAGTACTTCGAGAACCGCGACCTGATCGGCTTCGTGGACGGCACCGAGAACCCGTCTGGGCGAGGCGCCGTCGCGGCGGTCACCGTTGGCGACGAGGACCCGGCCTTCGCGGGCGGCTCCTACGTGCACGTGCAGAAGTACCTGCACGACATGTCGACGTGGGAGGCGCTGCCGGTTCCCGAGCAGGAGAAGGTGATCGGGCGCACCAAGCTCGAGGACATCGAGATGAGCGCCGACGTCAAGCCGGCGAACTCACACGTCGCACTGAACGCCATCAAGGACGAGCAGGGCGAGTCGCTGGAGATCCTGCGCGCGAACATGCCGTTCGGCCGCGTCGGCGACGGCGAGATGGGCACGTACTTCATCGGCTACTGCCGCACGCCCGCGATCACCGAACGGATGCTCGCGAACATGTTCCTCGGCGATCCGCCCGGCAATTACGACCGGCTGCTCGACTTCTCGGTCCCGGTCACCGGATCCGCGTTCTTCACCCCGAGCGCCGACTTCTTCGACGCCCTGCCCGGGGCGCCGACCGACTGATCGGCCGCGCCCCGGCGGGTCCTCAGTGGCCCGGCAGCACGCAGACGCTGTCGAGTCCGAGCACGTGATTGAGCCTGCCGAACGCCAGCCAGGAGCCGATGCTCATCGAGAGCTCGACGACCTCGGCCTGGGTGTAGTGCTCGAACATCCGGGTCCAGAACTCGTCGTCCAGCCCGTGGTGGTCGAGCGCGTACCGCTCCGCGTACTCCGCCGCCAGCCGGGTGCGATCGTCGAAAACGTCGGTGGTGCGCCAGTTCTCGACCGCATCGTCGAAACCGGCCTCCACCTTCTTGCCGTCCCGTTCGGTGCGCCAGTCCTGGCAGAAGATGCAGCCGTTGATCTGCGCGATCCGCAGCCGGGCGGCCTCGAACGCACGCAGGTCGATGGTCGAGTGTTCGTACACGGACAGCGAGAACTTCGAGGCCGCGATCCCGATGCCGGGGACCATCTCGCCCCACACGTACCCGATCGGGTCCTTGTCTTCGGGAATGTCGATGAGCATGGCTCGTCCTTTCGTGACTACCGTTTTCCGAGTTTGCCGACTGCGGGGCGCAGCGGGACGTCGAGCGCGTCGTAGATTCCGGGTTCCGCCGCCACCAGCCAGTCGATGGCGCTCACCAACCGCCCGACCGCGGTGGCGTTTCCGCCCGCGGACCGGCTGCCGTCCTCGTCGGTGCACTCGACCGACACCTCGATGCGCGGGCGGCCCTCGATGATCACCCGGTGGGCGCCGTCGCCGTCCGGCGGCATCGGCCAGTCGGTGGCGCACGTCGGGTGGATCCGGGTGACGTGTTCGATGACGATCCGGGGCTCACCGTCGACGATGCCCTGCACCTCGAACCGCACCGCGCCCTGGGTGCCCGCCTCGAACTCGCCCATCGTCTTGGTGGTGACGGTCGCGTCGAGCGCGCGCCGGTCGAGGGTCTCGCGGATCTCGTCGAGCTCGACGCCAAGCGCCCGCGCCATCATCCGGATCTGCCCGCCCCACACCATGGTCGGGATCGTCGGCGCGATCATCGGCGGCAGGTAGTCCATCGGCTGACCCATGCCCACCAGGTAGCGCACCGAATCGGGCTGGTCGTAGGTGGAGTAGTCGAAGATCTCCTGGCAACGGATCACGTCGACGGTGCTGCCCAGTCCGCTGAGCAGCAGCGGCAGCACATCGTTGCCCCAGCCGGGGTCGACGCCCGAGGCGAACAGCGAGCCGCCGCCCTCCGCGATGGCGGCCAGCACCGGGTCCCGCAGTTCGGGCGGTGCGTTGGTCGGGTCGTAGAGCGGGTACAGCGCCGGACTGACGACGACCGCGCCCGCGCGGATCGCCCGGCAGATGTCCGCGAGCGCGTCGTCGGGCCGGATGTCGCCGGAGGCCGCGTACACCACCGCGCCCGGGCTGGCGGCCAGCACCGCCTCGATGTCGTCGGTCGCCGCGACCCCCAGCTCGGAGCCGAGCCCGGACAGATCCCCCGCGTCGCGGCCGACCTTGTCCGGGTTGTTCACGATCACGTTCGCGAGCTTGAGCGCCGGGTGCGCATCGACGGCCCTGATGGCCGCCCGGCCGACATTTCCGGTACCCCACACCACCGTTGAGATCATGGCCGGGACGCTACCCAACTGGAACACGTTCTCGTGGGCGTTCGGCCGACTCAGGCTGGGGCGTCCGCCAACACCGGTGCGCGCGCCGGGCACAGCGGGACGTCGAGCGCGTCGTAGAGGCCAGGGGCCTGGCCGGCGAGCCAGTCGATGGCGCCGACCAGCCGACCCACCGACATCGCCTCGTCGCCGCCTGCGGGGGCGGCGCTCACCGCGATCATCGCGATCTGCGCGTCGCCCTCGACGATCACCCGATGCGCGGCGGACTGCCCGTTCGGCGGGCTCGGCCAGTCCGGCGCGCAGGTCGGGTCGATACGGTTGACGTGCTCGATCACGATGCGCGGCTCCCCGCCGACGATGCCCTGCACCTGCAAGCGCAGCGCGCCCTGCCCACCGGCGTCGAACTTGCCCATCGCGTCGGTCTCGATCGAGGCCTCGAGCGGCCGCCGTTCGAGGGTCTCGCGGATCTCGTCGAGTTCGACACCGAGCGCCCGGGCCATCAACCTCACCTGACCGCCCCACACCGTCGTCGGCATCCTGGGCGCGATCATCGGCGCCAGGTAGTCCAGCGGCTCGCCCATGCCCGCGAGGAAGCGCACCGAGTCGGGTTGGTCGAACCCGGAATAGTCCACGATCTCCTGGCAGTGGATCCGGTCGACACCCGCGCCGAGCCCGCCGAGCAGCAGCGGCACCATCTCGTTCGTCCAGTCGGCGTCCACACAGGTCACAAAGAGCGAGCCGGTGCCCTCCGCGATCGCGGCGCGGATCTCCTCGCGCAGCTCGTGCCGATCGTCGCGATGGTCGTACAGCGGGTAGATCGACGGGGTCACCACGATCGCGCCGACCCGGAGCGCCGCGCAGATGTCGGCGACCACCTCGGCCGAGCGGATGTCACCGGAGGCCGCGTACACCACCGCACGCGGGCCGGTCGCCAGGACGGCCGCGACGTCGTCGGTCGATTGCAGCCCGAGCGCCCGGCCGAGGCCGCCCAGGTCGCCCGCGTCCCGCCCGGACCTGCCGGGGTCGTGCACGAGCACGGCCGCCAGTTCCAGACCAGGGTGCGCGTCGACCGCGCGAATCGCCGCGCGCCCGAAGTTCCCTGTCCCCCACACGATCGTCGAGATCATGGCCGGACGGTAGCAAAAAGGCGGACCGGATGACCGGTCCGCCCTTTGTGCGGGATTCGCCTCGAGCTCTGCTCAGGCGGTGAGGACCGCGTCCAGCGCCGAGTAGAACATGCCGAGGCCGTCGTCGCTGGGTCCGGTCAGCGACTCGGTCGCGTGCTCGGGATGCGGCATCAGGCCGACGACCCGGCCGTTCGCCGAGGCGATACCCGCGATCGCGCGCTGCGAGCCGTTCGGGTTGTCGCCCGAGTAGCGGAACACCACGCGGCCCTCGCCCTCGAGCTCGTCGAGGACCTTCTCCGAGGCCTGGTACCGGCCCTCTCCCGACTTGAGCGGGATGAGGATCTCGGCGCCCGACTCGTACCTCGAGGACCACGCGGTCGAGGTTGACTCCACCTTCAGCCACTGGTCCCGGCAGATGAAGTGCAGGCCCTCGTTGCGGGTCAGGGCGCCAGGGAGCAGCCCCGCCTCGCACAGCACCTGGAAGCCGTTGCAGATGCCGAGCACCGGCATGCCGCCTGCCGCGGCCTTGATGACCTCTTCCATCACCGGCGCGAACCGGGCGATGGCGCCACAGCGCAGGTAGTCGCCGTAGGAGAAGCCGCCGGGCACGATGACCCCGTCGACGCCCTTGAGATCGGCATCGCCGTGCCAGAGGCTGACCGCCTCGCCGCCTGCCAGATTCACCGCGCGGGCAGCGTCGACATCGTCGAGGGTGCCGGGGAAAGTGATGACTCCGATGCGGGCGCCCGAGCCACTCCGCGTCGCTTCGCTCATGTTCACTGGACTCGGGTGACCTTCCAGTCCTCGATCACCGTGTTGCACAGCAGCGACTCGGCGATCTTCTCCAGCTCGGCGTCGTCGACACTGTCGTCGACCTCGAGCTCGAAACGCTTGCCCTGGCGAACATCCGAAACTCCGGTGAACCCGAGTCGGGGCAGGGCGCCGACAACTGCCTGCCCTTGGGGATCGAGAATCTCGGCCTTGGGCATGACATCGACAACGACACGGGCCACGTGCTGCTCCTCGCTAGGTGCTCCGGTGCGCCCGGGAATGATCCGCCGGGCAACAGGCAGTTTACCGGCGCATACTCGAACCCATGCGACTGACCCACTTCGGCCACTCCTGCGTGCTCGCCGAGATCGACGGGGCAACCGTCCTGTTCGATCCCGGCAACTTCTCGCACGGCTTCGAGGGCATCACCGGCCTGGACGCCATCCTCATCACCCACCAGCATCCCGACCACGCCGACCCGGCGCGGCTGCCCGCCCTGGTCGAGGCGAACCCGGGCGCGGCGCTGTACGCGGATCCGCAGACGGCTGCGCAGCTCGGCGGCCGGTGGACGGCTGTGCATGCGGGCGACACGTTCGCCATCCGCGACGTCCAGGTCACCGGCGTCGGCGGGCGGCACGCGGTGATCCACCCGGAGATCCCGGTGATCGACAACACCGGCTACCTCCTCGGCGATCCGGCCGCGCCCGCGCGGCTGCTGCACCCGGGCGATTCCCTGTTCGTGCCCGAGCAGCCGATCGATGTGCTGGCCATCCCGGCCGTCGCGCCGTGGATGAAGATCTCGGAGACCGTCGACTACCTGCGGGCCGTCGCGCCGCGGGTCGCGGTGCCGATCCACCAGGGCATCATCAACGACCCCGCGACCGGCATCTACTACGGCCGGCTCCGCGAGATGGGGCCGGCCGGAACCGAGTTCCTGGTGCTCCCCGCCGAGTCCGGCACCGAGGTGAGCTGACCGCTTCGGCGGCCAAGGGGCGGACGAGCGCCCGCGCGGCGAGGTGACTACGGTCACAGTCATCAGTCGCCGTCACACAGGAGCCACCCATGCTGAGCACGATGCAAGACGCCCCGCTGTCGATCGCCCAACTGCTACGGCACGGGAGCACGGTGCACGGTGCGGCGGAGGTGGTGACGTGGACCGAGTCGGGGCCCCGCCGGACCTCCTACGCCGAGGTGGGCAGGCGGTGCGCGGCGCTGGCGCACGCCCTGCGCGGCCTCGGTGTCACCGGGGACCAGCGGGTGGCGACGTTCATGTGGAACAACTCCGAGCACCTCGAGGCGTACCTGGCGGTGCCGTCGATGGGCGCGGTCCTGCACACGCTGAACATCCGACTGTTCCCGGAGCAGCTGGTGCACGTGGCCAACCACGCCGAAGACCACGTGATCATCGTCGACCCGTCCCTCATCCCGCTGCTGGCGCCGCAGCTGCCACAGCTGACCACCGTCAAGCACGTGATCGTCACCGGCTCCTCCACCGCCGGGCTCGAGGCCCCCGAGGGGGTGCAGGTCCACACCTATGAGGGCCTGATCGAGGGCCAGCCGGGCGAGTTCGACTGGCCTGAGGTCGACGAGCGCAGCGCCGCGGCGATGTGTTACACCTCCGGCACCACCGGTGACCCGAAAGGTGTTGTCTACTCGCACCGTTCGATCTACCTGCATTCGATGCAGGTGTGCATGTCCGACGGCCCGAACCTCGCCCAGGGCGACCGCGCGCTGGCGGTGGTACCGCAGTTCCACGCCATGTCCTGGGGCCTGCCGTACGCCGCGTTCATGATCGGCGCCTCGCTGATCATGCCGGACCGGTTCCTGCAGCCCGCCCCGCTCGCCGAGCTGATCGCGGCCGAGAAGCCCACCCTCGCCGCCGCGGTGCCCACCATCTGGCAGGGCCTGCACCTGCACCTCGAGCACCACCCGCAGGACATCTCCTCGATGCGGGAGGTGCTGATCGGCGGATCCGCGGTCCCGCCCGCCCTGATGCACACCTTCGAGGACGAGCACAGCGTCTCGGTGCTGCACGCCTGGGGCATGACCGAGACCTCCCCGCTGGGATCGGTTGCCCGTCCGCCCGCGGGCACCACCGGCGACGAGATGTGGAAGTACCGCTACACCCAGGGCCGGTTCCCCGCCTCCGTGCAGGCCCGACTCATCGGCGACGACGGCACCGTCCTCCCCTGCGACGGCACCTCCGTCGGCGAGCTCGAGGTCCGCGGGCCCTGGATCACCGCGTCCTACTACGGGGTCGACGCGGCGGACAAGTTCGACGACGGCTGGCTCAAGACCGGCGACGTCGGATCGATCACGCCCGACGGCTACCTCAGCCTCTCGGACCGCTCGAAGGACATCATCAAGTCCGGCGGCGAGTGGATCTCCTCGGTCGACCTGGAGAACGCCGTGATGGGACACCCGTCCGTCGCCGAGGCCGCCGTCATCGGCGTGCCCGACGAGAAGTGGGACGAACGCCCCCTGGTTGCGGTGGTGCTGCGCGAGGGCACCACGACGACCGTCGAGGAGCTGCAGCAGTTCCTCGACGGCAAGGTCGCCAAGTGGCAGGTGCCGGAGAACTGGACGCTGATCGACGCGGTCCCGAAGACGAGCGTCGGCAAGTTCGACAAGAAGCGCCTGCGCGCCGACTATCACGAGGGTGGGCTGAAGGTCACCCGACTCTGATCGTGCGAACGGGGCGCGACCCATCGGGTCGCGCCCCGTTCGCCGATTCAGACTGCTTGGCTGACGCCGGCCCGGCCGTTCTCGATGTGTCCGACGAGCGTGCGCCTGAAGTCCGGGTCCTCGTCGACGGTCACGGTCGCCTGATACCAGCCGTCCACCGACTGCACCCTCATCGATTCCCTGCCGCCTGCCGCGAGTCGACGGCGCTGGCCGTCGATCACGACGGTCAGCCCACGCTCCCCAGGGTTCTTCACCGTCAGGTCGAGCGCTCCCGCCGCCGCGTCGACCCTGGTTGACAGTTCGAGCGCGGCCGCCGCGCCATCGGTCGAGCCGGCGAACTCCCTCCTGAAACCGTTGGGGCCCAACAGGGTCAGGCTGTAGCGCGGACCGGGGAGGGCGACGGTGTCCTCGATCTCGCCGCGGACGTCGTAGTGCCGCGGCGCGCCGAACTCGCCCGCATAGGGGTACAGGGCCAGGTGCGCCGAGGCGGCACCGGAGTTCACCAGGTGCACCGTCACCGAACGAGCCCCGGGGTCCGCGGTCGCGTAGGCGTCGGGCTGGTACGGCAGCGCCCGGGCGGGCCGGGTACCGCCCTCCTGCACCGGCATTCGCTGCAGGGCCGGTGGCGTCGGCGTCCACCGCGGCTCCAGCGGCGGGGTGGGCCGCGGCTGCGCGACGTTCGGCCGACTGCGCGGGTTGGCGAAGTCGAAGGCCGAGGTCAGGTCGCCGCTCACCGTGCGCCGCCACGGGTCGATCTCCGGTTGGGTGATCCCGAACCGCTTCTCCAGGAACTGGTTCACCGACGTGTGGTCGAACACCTGCGAACACACGAACCCGCCCACGGTCCAGGGCGAGATGATCGTCATCGGCACCCGCGGTCCGAGACCGAGCGGCTGACCGGCCACCCACTCCGAGTCGACCGAGAGCGGCGGACGCGGCGGCGGCACGTGGTCGAAGTAACCGTCGTTCTCGTCGAAGTTGACGATCACGGCCGTCTTCGCCCACAGATCCGGGTCGGAGGCGATGGCGTCGAGCACCTGGTACAGCAGCGTCGCGCTCGCCGCAGGCGACGATCCGGACGGGTGCTCCGAATCCACCTCGGGCGGAACCAGGTAGCTGACCTGCGGCAGCTTGCCCGACTCGACGTCCTTGCGGAACTCGGCGGCGAGCGTGCCCGGCCGCGACCGGTACAGCCCGCGGTCGTAGAGCTGACGGTCGGCGGGGGAAAGCCCGTTCACCGCGACCTCGAGCGCCCCCAGCGCCACGTCCTGGGCGGCGGGTGGCAACTCGGGCAGCGCGAGATAGAAGCCGGCCAGCGTCTGCAGCTCGTACGGGACCAGGCCGGGGTTCCCCAGCAGGTGGGACCCCACCTTCTTGAAGGTGGCGAAGTACTCGAGGTTGTTGTCGCCGAAGTTGTCCCACTCCTGGTACGTCTTCCAGGAGATGCCTGCGGCCTGAAGCCGCTCCGGGACGGTGGTCCACCCGTACCCGGCATGCCAGGGGTCGTAGGCGGCGTTGGTGACGGCGCGCCCCTCGGGACCCGGCTCCGACGACCCGGCCGGCCCCGCCGACCCGGTCAACCCGGCCGCCCCGGCCGGGAGCAGGCCTGCGGGTTCGAATCCGGTGTACCCGGACACCCAGTAGTTGCGGTTGGGGCTGGTCGACGTCGGCACCGAGCAGTGGTAGGCGTCGCAGATCGTGAACGCGTCCGCGAGCTCGTAGTGGAACGGGATGTCCTGGCGGTCGTAGTAGGCCATCGTCGTGCCCGTCTTCGCCGCGATCCAGCCGTCGTGCCAGCCGTCGGCGAGGGCCTGGTGTCCGCCCTCCCAACTGTGGTCGAGCCCGGTGACGTTCTGGGTGTCCATCCGCTGGGCGGCGGCGGAGTCCCTGATCGGGAACGGCAGCACCGGACCGTTCGGGCCCGGCTGCTCGAATACGGAGGCCCCGGTCCGCAACCGCAACGAGTTGGGGTCACCGAATCCGCGTACCCCGCGCAGCATTCCGTAGTAGTGATCGAACGACCGGTTCTCCTGCATGATCAGGACGACGTGCTCGACCGACTCGAGTCCTCCCGGGCGGACCGGCGTAGCCAGCGCACGCTGCAGCGACGGCGGCAGCATCGAGGTGGCGGCGACAGCTGCGGCCGCGCCGGCACCGGCAGTGAGAAACCTCCGCCGGGAGAGAGAATTCCGGGTCACGCGACCTCCACTGTCCGATCGATCCGTACGTCAAACGAATCGGACTGTAGACCAAACGTCCAGTTGACGTGGCAGGTCTCGAGATAATGTCGACTCAGGCCACCCGCGATCCGGAACCCTTGGCCTGCCAGCGATATCCGGTCGGCTGCGCGCCGTGGTGCAGCGACAGGTCGACGGCGTCGAGGAGGGCCTGCCGCGGCCCGGACCGCCCGAGTTGCTTGGCGGAGATCGCGAGGCGCACCACCCCGCCGCGACGGGCGGTGCGGCCCGCGCCCAGCACCAGCGCCCGGCACCACCATGGCTCCGCCCGGAAACCCTCGCCGACACCGAGAACCCGGGCCCGCACCACCGTGCCGCGCTCGAGATCGTGGATGCCCGCGGCCCCGGCGAGCAGCCGGAACCCGGTGCGGGGCAGCGCGGCCACCGCGCCGGGCGAGGCCAGCCAGCGGGGCGCGGCGAACGCGCGCGTGCGCAGCCCGGTCTCCTCCATCACCCGGTCCGCGGCCAGCAGCCGCAGCGCGGCCTCGTGCTCGGGCAGGGCCGCGAACTCGGCGCGGCGCTTCTTGGTGGCGGCCTGGTCGTATCCGTGCAGCACGATGGCGTCGCCGCCCGCCTGCCGCCGCCGCAGCCAGTCCTGGGTGCCCTCGTCGCGGACCAGCCGGTACTTGTCCTTCAGGCGCGGGGCGACGAGCAGCGAGAGCTGAACCCCGCGCCCGTCCATCTCCCTGGCGAAGTCGGCGGCGAGGTCCCTGGTCTCGGCCCGGATCCCCGAGAGCGACACGATCAGCTGTCCGGCCATGCGCCCAGGGTCGCACCCGAAGATGTACGGCCGCTGACGCCGACGTGAGCATTCGGCGAGAAGCAGCGCCCTCGGCCGGACCTACGGGCGGGTGCGCGACCCGTTGCGGTCCCGCCACCACTGCGGCGCATCGACGAAGTGGTTGTCGTACTCCTCCTGGGCGGGCGCGAGCTCCTCCACCGACGCCTCCCCCGCCTGGATCCTCGCGAGCAGCCGGAAGTACTCGAACCGCTGCACCCCGGGGGTCAGCACGATCAGCACCCGGGCCGCGGAGTCCGGCGTCGCACCGAACGCATGTGGCATGAGCTTGGGCACCACGAGGGAGCCACCCGCCGCCACGGTCACGATCTCGTCGCCTGCCATGACGCGCAGCTCGCCGTCGAGGACATAGAACAGCTCCGACGACCTGGTGTGGAAATGTGGCGCGGCGCCGTCCGCCCCGACCCCGAGGTGGACCTCGAGCGAGCTGAGCGCACCCGCCGTGTCCGAGGCGTCGTACAGCAGATGCATCGAGGCCCTGTCGTTCCCCACCACCTCGGCCCGGTCCGCCCGTGCCGAGGCCGCCCACTCCTCGCCGGTCATGCGACCAGCAGCCCTGCAGCGGCGATCATCGCGACCGCGGTGGCCCCATGGATTCCGAACGCGGCCTTGCGCGGACCACCGTTGGTCAACACGATCCACATGTCGCCGAGGGGAACGAAGGCGAGCAGCAGCATCAGGAGCGCGAGCTGGTCGCGCGCGGCGAAGGTGAAGACGATCACCAGCAGGCCCGAGGCGATGTCGCGGATGCCCTTGACCTGCCACCAGCCGCGGGCATCCGGCGGCGGGCTGGTGGGCAGACCGAAGCCGGCCGCGTTCTTCGCGTTCTTCCCCATATAGGCCACACCGATGGCGATGATCCCGAGCGCACCGATCCAGCTGATGACGAGTCCGATCCAGTTCAACATGGCCGAGCCTTTCGTTTGTAGTATTTCTACCAACGTTAACTTACCGATGAACGCTTGTCTATCAGTGATAGAGTTTTGGCATGGGAGTTCGAGAACGCAAGGAGAGGGAGCGGCAGGATCGCGCGCACAGGATCGTCGAATGCGCTCGGACCATCGCCGAGAAGGAGGGCTGGCCCGCCGTGACCACGCGGCGCCTGGCCGATGAGATCGAGTACAGCCCTCCGGTGCTGTACGGGCACTTCCCGGAGGGCAGGGACGGCATCGTCAGCGCGGTCGCGCTGGTCGGATTCGCGGATTTCACCACGGCCATGCGGCGGGCACTGGAGGGCGCCGACGAGGCGGGACGGCTGACGGCGTTCATCCGCGCCTACCTGGACTTCGCGGCGGACAATCCCGCGACCTACGAGGCCATGTTCTCGATGCGGCTGGGGGTGCGGTTCGCACACGAATCGACCCCGCCGGAACTACGGGCGGGGTTCGAGACGCTGGTGTCGGCGATCGGAGGCGGTTCGACCGGCGACGCCGGGACCAGGGCCGAGGTCTTCTGGAGCGCGCTGCACGGAATGTGCGTGCTCACGCGCGGGCAGCGGCTCGCGCCGGACAACGAGGCCGCGCGCGTCGAGCGGCTCGCCGCACTGTTCGGCTGAACGCGAGAAGGCGGTCACGCACCAGGTGCGTGACCGCCTTCGTCGGCTGCGTCGCTACTTCGGCAGCACGGCCTCGATGGCCGCGACGACCTCGGGCGCATCCGGCACGGTCGTCGGGCGGAAGCGGTTCGCCACGGTGCCGTCGGGCGCGAGCAGGAACTTCTCGAAGTTCCACTGCACGTCGCCTGCCGCGCCCTCGGCGTCGGCGGCCTTGGTGACCTCGGCGTACAGCGGGTGCCTGCCCTCGCCGTTGACCTCGATCTTCTCCAGCAGCGGGAACGAGACGCCGTAGGTCGTCGAGCAGAAGGTCTCGATCTCCTCGGCGGTGCCGGGCTCCTGCCCCATGAACTGGTTGCAGGGCACGCCGACCACGGTGAGGCCGCGGTCCGCGTAGTCCTTGGCCAGCTGCTCGAGCGCCGTGTACTGCGGCGTGAGCCCGCACTTGGAGGCGACATTGACCAACAGGATCGCGTTTCCGTCGTAGGCACCGAGCGAGGTCGGGGACCCGCCGAGGGTGTTGATCTCGATGTTCAGGGGGTTCGTCATGAGGCCAACGGTACGGGAACTCGTGCGGCGCCGACCTTCTCGCTGCCATCGTGCGGGACGGCGATCGGACCGTCCTCGGGCAGGTGGTCGTCCACCATTGTCGTCTCGTCGAACGGCAGCTTCCCGTCCAGCACGGTCCGCACCCTCGACGCGTCGATGGTGCGCGTCCAGGTCCCGATCAGCAGGGTCGCCACCGCATTGCCGGAGAAGTTGGTGACCGCGCGGGCCTCGGACATGAACCGGTCGATGCCGACGATCAGCCCGACGCCGTCCAGCAGTTCCGGTCGATGGCTCTGCAGCCCACCGGCGAGGGTCGCCAGGCCTGCTCCGCTGACGCCCGCCGCGCCCTTCGAGGCGATGATCATGAACACCAGCAGGGAGAGCTGTTCGGGGAGCGCGAGCGGCTGCCCCATCGCGTCGGCGATGAAGATCGAGGCCATCGTCAGGTAGATGGCGGTGCCGTCGAGGTTGAAGGAGTACCCGGTCGGCACCACGATGCCGACGGTGGTGCGCTGCACCCCGACGTGCTCCATCTTGGCGATCAGCCGCGGCAGCGCCGACTCGGAGGAGGAGGTCGCGAAGATCAGCAGGTATTCCCGGGCCAGGTAGCGGACCAGCTTGAAGATCGAGAACCCGGACACCGCCCGCAGCATCAGGCCGAGCACACCGAAGACGAAGATCGCGCAGGTGATGTAGAAGCCGACCATCAGCGTGCCCAGCTGCACGACGGCGCCGAGACCGGTCTGGCCGACCACATTCGCGATGGCCCCGAAGGCGCCGATGGGCGCCAGCCACAGGATCATCGCCAGGATCCGGAACACCAGTTTCTGGACGTAGCCGATCCCGCGCAGGATCGGTTCGCCCTGCTTGCCCATGGACTGCAGCCCGAACCCGACGAGCAGCGCCACGAACAGCGTCTGCAGCACGCTGCCGACCGTGAGGGAGGACAGCAGCGACGTCGGGATGATCCCGGCGATGAAGTCCATGGTGCCGCCCGCGCCGTGCGCCTTCTCGGCGAGGTCCGCGCCGGCCGAGGAGGTCGCGGCGCTCAGGTGCAGCCCGCTGCCGGGGTCGAGCAGGTTGCCGACGAGCAGCCCGATACCGAGCGCGACCGTGGACATCCCGAGGAAGTAGGCCAGTGCCAGCCCACCGACCTTGCCGACGCTGGCCGCCGCCTTCACCGAGCCGATGCCCAGCACGATCGTGCAGAAGATGACCGGGCTGATCATCATCTTGATCAGGCTGATGAACAGGGTGCCGAGCACCCCGAGGGACTTGCCCAATTCCGGTGCGAGCCAGCCGACGAGCACACCGGCGACGACGGCGACGATCACTCCCAGGTACAGCCAATGGGTCCGGTCACGCTTGCCCGCGGTCGGCGGTGGTGGCGTATCGTCCCGCTTCGAATCGATGGTCATGACTGGTCCTCTTGACTGCCTCTCAAGGAAGTGAGCTGCATCACTTCGCCTCATGAAGAATGGTGTAGCGCGCCGCGACGGCAGTCACGGTTGCGTGCATTTCGTTCACGAGAGGACGGACGAATGATCAGGTCCCGACGGCGCGCGAGCCTCGCCGGCCAGGTATTGGTGCTGCAACTGCTGGTGCTGGCCGTGGTCGTGCTGACCGGCAGCGTGGTGACGATTCTCGACGAGCGGCGCGACGCCGACGCGGCCACCGAGCGCGAGGTGACGGCGGTCGCCGAATCGATCGCCTGGACCGATTCGACGGCGGCGGGCCTGCTCTCCCCCGACCCCAGCGCGGCGCTGCAGCCACAGACCGAGCGGATCCGACTGGCCACAGGCATCGACTTCATCGTCGTGATGGCGCCGGACCGAACCCGGTACACCCACACCAATCCCGCAATGATCGGGCAGGAGTACAGCGGCCACATCGACCGCGCGCTGGCAGGCGAGACCTTCACCGAGACCTACACCGGATCGCTCGGCCCGTCGATACGCGCGGTCACGCCGGTGTACGCCGACGGCCACATCGTCGGCCTCGTGGCGGCGGGTGTCACCAGGGAGAAGATCATCGACCAGTTCCTGCACGGACTGCCGCTGCTGCTCGGGATGACGGCCGTCGCGCTCGTCGTGGCGGCCCTCGGCTCGGTCCTGCTCAGCAGGCGACTGCGCCGCCAGACGCTCGGCCTCGCCCCGGCCGAGCTGCGCACCCTCTACGAACACCACGACGCGGTGCTGCACTCGATCGGCGAGGGGCTGCTCGTCTTCGACGCGGGTTCGGACGTCGCCGAGGTGGTCAACGACGAGGCGCGACGCCTGCTGACGCTGCCCGACGGCCCGGTCACCCGCGCGCAGCTGCCGGAGTCGCTGCGAATCATGGGGCCGGGCCCGGTGAAGGACGAGGTCCACCTGACCGGGGACCGCGTGCTCGTGGTGAACCAGGATCCGGTGTCCTTCGAGGGCCGGGTGATCGGCACGGTGACCACCCTGCGCGACCACACCGAATTGCAGAGCATCACCGGGGAACTCGATTCCGTGCGACTGTTCACCGAGTCGCTCCGCTCCCAGGCGCACGAGTCGGCGAACCGGCTGCACACCGTCGTCACCATGGTCGAGCTCGGCCGCACCGAGGAGGCCGTCGCGTTCGCCACGGCCGAGCTCGCGCTGTCGCAGCAGCTCATCGACCGGTTGACCACGGCCATCGCGGAGCCGGCCCTTGCGGCCCTGCTGTTGGGCAAGGTGAACCAGGCCGCCGAGCGGGGTGTGGACCTCACGGTCACCGATGACACCGCGCTGCCTGCCACCGGTCCCCTCACCGCCCGCGAATTGGTCACGCTCGTGGGCAATCTCGTCGACAACGCCATCGACGCGGCGGGCGCGAGCGCCGAGGACGAACGGCCATGGGTTGAGGTCACGATGCGCTCCGACGGCCCCGAGCTCAGCATCCGGGTCGCGGACAGCGGACCAGGGATGTCACCCGAGGCACTGGAGCGGGCCACCGCGCGGGGATACTCGACCAAGTCCGATCAACGCGGGCTCGGCCTTGCGCTGGTGATGCAGGTGATCACCAGGCACGGCGGCACCATCAACGCCGAGATGACCTACGGTTCGGTGGTCCTCGTCCGCATCCCCCTCGGAGACACCGAATGATCCGCGTACTGGTCGTCGAGGACGAGCCCCTCATCGCGGAGGCGCACCGCACCTACGTCGGCCGGGTACCCGGGTTCACCGTGCACTCGGTGGTGCACACCGGCAGTGCGGCGATCCGGGCGGTCGCCGCGGCGAACGCCACCGACGAGCCGATCGACCTGATCCTGCTCGACCTCGGGCTGCCCGACGGCAGCGGCCTCGACGTCGCCGCCGCGCTCGGCGGGGTGCGGCCCACCCCCGACATCATCGCGATCACCTCGGCCCGCGACCTGTCGATGGTCCGCGCGGCCGTGGCGCAGGGCGTCGTGCTGTACCTGCTCAAACCGTTCACCTTCGCCGCCTTCCGGGACAAGCTCGAGCGGTACCTCGAGTTCCGCCGGGCGCTGCCGACCGGCGAGAAGGCGGTCAGCCAGCGAGACGTGGACCGCGCGATGGCCGTCCTGCGAAGCACCGACGAGCGCTCCTCCGCACCGAAAGGTGTTGCGCCGCAGACCCTGCAGGAGATCTCCTCGGCCGTACGAGCCTCGGAGTCCGGCCTGAACGCATCGCAGGCGGCGGAGGCCGCAGGGGTCTCCCGGGTCACCGCCTGGCGGTATCTCGAGCGGATGGCCGAGGACGGACTGGTGGACCGGCACACGGAGTACGGGCGCGCGGGCAGGCCGCAGGTGCGCTATGTCTGGCGGTGACGCCTCACCGCGGCGCGGCGGTCACCCGTGTGGCGCCAGCGTAGGGACTCATCCGCAGCATGGCCCGCCGCGCGAAAGGCCTGGCGAGCGGCATCAGGTGCCGCCGCCACCCGAGGGTGGCGGCGATGTCCGAGACGATGTCGTCGAAGACGCGACGCTGGTAGCCCAGCAGTCGCTGACTGGCCGCCGTGTCCACCCAGTCGGTGGCATAGACCTTGCCGCTGAACGCGTCGTCCGGCAGCATGTCCAGGCCCATCGCGCCCAGCATCTCGGTCAGGAACTGACGATAGGTGATCTGACAGCCCGCGCCGCCGCCGAGGAACAACACCCGGCCCCACACCGCCGGGGTCTCGAGGGCGTTCGCGACCGCGACCGCGGCGTCGGCGGGGTGCAGCACCTCGATCCGGTTCTCCAGGCCGATCTCGAACATGATCGGGTCCGGCTTGCGGAGCCCCAGGATCGGGACATCCGCGAAGCGCGGGATGAACCAGTCCAGGCCGGACCCCCGCACCATGTCCTCGCCCTCGATCTTGTGCGCCGTGTACGCATCGGTGGCGACCCTCGGGTCGTCCACCCGCCGCGGCGGGTCCCGGTCCAGCGTATGACCGTGCACGTCGAAGGTGGAGGCGAACAACAGCTTCGGCGGACGCGGCTGCGCCAAGCAGGCATCGATGACATTACGGGTGCCGTCCACGTTGATCTGCCTGGCCTGCTCCGGATCGAGCTCGCTCCCGGGTGGGATCATCGCCGCCAGGTGCAGCACCACCTCGACGCCCTCGACGGCCGCCGCGACGACCTCGGCGTCCCGGATGTCGCCCCACACCGTGTCCACCCCCGCGAACCCGCGCGCCCGGCGCCGGTCCTCGGGGGTGTCGAGGGCAAGACATCGCACCCGGTGACCGCGGCCCAGCAACTCGGCGAGCACGTGCGAGCCGATATTGCCGAACGCGCCGGTCAGCAGGAGGTTCATGATCGGATGGTGCCCCTGCCTGCGATCAGCGGCAAGTCGAGCGCCGAGAGCAGGCCGGGCTTGGCGTCACCAAGGAACGGGATCGCATTGATGGCGCGCATCCCGGTTGCCAGGCACCCACCGGTGATCGGGTTGTCATCCTGTTCGCCTCGGAACACGGTCTCCTGGGTGATGTTCGGGCTGCCCTTGATGATCACCCGGTACACGTCGTTGTCCACCGAGGTGGCCCGCGGCCAGTGCGTCGCCGCGTCGTTGGTGATCCGGTTGACGTGCTCGATGACGATCTTCGCCTCGTCGCCCACCCAGCCGCGGATCTCGAATCGCACCGCGGCGCACTGGCCGGGTTCGATGACGCCGAACTTGTACTCGATCGGCTCGGTGGCCGCCCACTTCTCGTAGACGGTGTCGATCCGGTCCAGCTTCACCCCCACCGCATCGGCGATCATCGGGATGGTGTGGCCCCACGCGAAGATCAGCACCTCCGGGATCTCGAGCACAGCGGCCTGCTCGATCGGCGCGCCGATGCCCATGGTGGGGCCGTAGTCGCCCTCGTAGGTGGCGTAATCCAGCAGTTCCTGCACCCGCACGCTGTCGACCCGGCCGCAGACACCCATCAGTGTCATCGGGAAGAGGTCGTTGGCGAACCCGGGGTCGATTCCCGTGGTGAAACAGGACTTTCCGCTCTCCTGGCAGGCCTGCTCGAGCGCGACCTTCATCTCCGGCGGGCACGGCTCGGGGTAGACCAGCGGCGTCATCGAGGTGGACACCACGTGCTTGCCGGAGCGCAGCGCGGCGGTCATGTTGTCGATGTTCTGCACCGCGTACTCCGCGGTCGGACCGTAGTAGGCCACCGCGTCGGCCTCCACTGCGAGGGCGGCCTCGAAATCTGTTGTGGCGGCGAGCCCCACCGGGTCGACACCGATCAGGGTGCCGACATCGACGCCGTCCTTGGCGGGGTCGTGCACGATGACGCCGACCAGCTCGAAGGCCGGGTGATCGATCAGCTCACGGATGACCAGCTTGCCGACGACGCCGGTGCCCCAGACGATGACCTTGTGCTTCATGCCTTGCTGCCTCTCAAATATCGATGTGCATCAACAGGTTTCGCCGATCAGCGGAAGTACTCGCCTGCGTTGACGAACAGGGTCTGACCGGTGAGCATCCGGGCCCGGTCGGAGGCGAAGAACACCACCGAGTTGGCCACGTCATCGTCGGCGGGCACCTCGCCGAGCGGCATGTTCTTGGTGATCTCGCCGATGATGGTCTCCTCGGGAACCTTGCGCTCTGCGGCCGCGAGACCGACATACAGCTCGACCGGCGGGCCCCACATCCAGGTGGGGACGACGGTGTTCACCCGGATCTTGTACGGACCGAGCTCCTTTGCCAGCGACCACATCGCCGCGTGGAGCGCACCCTTCGACGTGGCGTACGCGGACTGCGGGAGCTGCGGATGGAACATCGCCTGCGAACCGATCAACACCACCGAGCCGCCCCGCTTCTTCAGCTCCGGCAGCGCGGCCTGGGTCAGGGTGAGTGTGCCGATCACGTTGGCGTCGAGCATCGACTTCCATGCGTCCAGGTCGGCGCCCTCCAGCCCGCCGAAGACGTCCTCCTTCGCGGCCACGTTCACCAGGGCATCCACTCCCCCGAAGCGATCGGCGGCCGTGCGGATCAGCTCACCGCAGGCCTCCTTCTCGAGGATGTCGGTGACCGCGTACGCGACCCGCTCCCCGGTGGGGTCGACCTCCTCGGCGACCGCCTTGAGGTTCGCCTCGGTCCGCGCGCCGAGCACGACGTTCGCGCCGTCGCGGTACGCGGCCAGCGCGATCTCCCGCCCGAGGCCGTTGCCGACCCCCGAGACCACGACCGTCTTGCCCTCCAACAGCTCCGCCATGTCAGCTTCCTCCGGTGTGATACAAGTCATTACGTAACTTCGAGTTACGATTTTTGCAACGTAACACCGCGTTACGCTATTGACAATGACTTCTGGCGAAGAGACAGCGGAGAAGGACGGCGAGCGCAGGCGCGGGCGGCCGCGGAATCCGGCGATCGACGATGCCGCGCTGGCCGCCGCCAGGGAGCTGCTGGCCGAGACGGGGTGGGACCAGACCACGATGGTGGCGATCGCCGAGCGCGCGGGGGTGGGCAAGCCGGCCCTCTACCGCCGCTGGCCGTCCAAGACGCACCTGGTGTTCGAGGCGATCTTCGGCTGGGTGGACGACGCGACGCCGGTCGCCGACGCCGCCGACCCGGCGGCGTGGATCCGCCGGTCCTGCGCCTACACCCTCGAGCTCTTCGGCCGACCGGAGGTGAAGGCCGCGCTGCCCGGCCTGCTGGCGGCGTTCCGCGATCGCGAGGACCTGTTGACGGCGCTGTGGACCGACTTCGGCGGGCCAGGCGTCGGCATGCTGGCCGACACCCTGCGCAGGGGCGGCGCGGACGACCGGGGCGCGGGAGAACCCGACGCCGCGGCACTGGACGCCCAGGCCACCATGCTGTTCATCGTCGGCGGCAGCATGGTGATGCGACTGCTGATGGCCGACGAGGAGGCCGACGCGCTCGCCCGCCGGATGCCGGACATCCTCCTCGGCGGTGTGGCCGGTCCCCCACCTGCTCGGTAGGCGCGGCCCCGAGATCGATCAGCGAAGCCTGGCGACCTCGGATCGGGCGAACGCGGTGGCGGGGGTCTCGCGCCCGCCGTCCTCCGCGATCTGCTCGGCGAGCTCGCCCGCCGCGGTCAGCACGTGGCCGGCGCGCTGTCGCGCGGCGCGATCACCCGTGGCCTTGAGGAATGCCTTGCGTTCGCGGCCGGTGCCGCTCACCGCGGCCAGCTCGGGTCCGGTGAGGACCCCGCGATCGACCTCGGGGGTGAGGATCGCGCGAACCCAGGCGCGCTCGGGCTCGGCGGCCCTGCGCAGGCCCATCACCAGCAGGGTGAACATCACGATCGGCACCAGGATCCAGACCCCGATCACGCCGACGATCGTGCCGTGCGAGAGCGCGGCCGCACAGTCCCAGACGCCGTGCAGCGCCATGGCGCCCACCATGAGCGCCAAGCCACGGCCGATGCGCCGGGGCTCGTCCGGCCTGCCGATCAACCACACCAGGCCCATGCAGAAGATCGCGCTGAACACGGTGTGTGAGGCGATGCCGGTGGCGGCGCGCATGACGATCGTCTGCACGACGGCTGGCCCCTGCTCCGCGCCGAACGCCCCGGCCGCGGCGGAGACGGCGTAGAGCAGGTCCTCGAAGACCTGGAAGCCGAGTCCGATAAAGGCGCCGATGATCGCCCCGTCGAAGGCGGTCCGCACGACCCGCGGCGCGAGCAGCAGGATCAGCACGAATCCTGCGGCCTTCCCGATCTCCTCGGTGAACGGCGCGGTCAGCGCGGCGCTCCAGTCCAGCGCGAAGGCCTGACCGTAGAGCTTGGTGTAGATCGACCGGATCGGGTCGTTCGCAGCGATCGCCAGGCCGAAGGTCGCGCCTATGCCGCCCCACAGGAAGGCCAGGACGCGCACCTTGACGGGCACGCTCCTGAACCGGTCGACATGGCTGATGATCAGCCAGAACGGCACCGTGTAGAGGGCGAACACGATCACCCCGGCAACCAGCGCGGTGGTCAGCACGGGCGCTCCGGGGGCCAGGTTCTCCAGCAGCCGGACCACCCCCGCCGCCATGATCAGCCAGTACACCCAGAACGCGAGGTTGCGCGGCTGGTAGATCCGGTACGGACGGCCGTACCCGGACCGCGCGATCGCGGTCAGTTGGAGCTGCTTGTCCACATCACCGGTGGCGTCACCTGTAAGTGCGGTCATTCGCCGGCCTCCTGGCGCTCGAACCGGATGCTGCCGAGCGTCGCCTCGACGTCGGCATTGTCGGCGATGACGTCGCCAGGCAGTCCCGCCGCGGTGATCGTGACGGCGGTCCCGTCGTCGACGAAGGCCGCGAGGAACCCCTCCCGATTGGGCTCGGTGAACTTCTCGATCACCCCGCGTGTGCCCGCGGTCGAGTAGATCTCGTGCCGCTCCCCGGTGAGCCGCATACCCGCCGCGCGATTCATGCCCTCGCTGCGTTCGGCGGCCTCGTCGAGCAGCGCGTCGACAGACCCACTGAAGTCAGTGGCGTGCATCGACAGGATCATCGTCCCGCTACCGAACACCGCGTCGGTGCCCTTGATACCACTCGTGGTGGCATCGGTCTCGCGCAGTCCGGATACGAGATTCCACCCGTCCGGCGGGTCGACGGTCACCCCGGCCTTGAGCACCAGCACCTCACCCGCCGCAACCGGGTCGTCATAATCGATCGACCGGTCGATCGCCGGGACGACGGTGGCGTACAGGAACGCCAGCACGAGAATTCCCAGAGCAGGCAACAGGGTTCGGCGATCGAGGCCGAGGATCCGGCGGTCGACCGGCACCCAGTCGTCCCGTTCCTCTCGCGGCACCGGGTCGCGGTGGTGGCGGGTCGCTGCGTCGGTCATGGGATGAAGGTAGTGGTTCGCGGCGCGAACTACCTCACCGCGCCCGCCGTGGCGAGCACCCAGGCGTACTCGAACGCGACCTCTTTCCACTTCTCGTAGCGGCCGCTGACGCCACCGTGACCGGCGCTCATCTCGGTCTTGAGCAGCAGCGGCGCGTCACCCGTCTTGGTCGCCCGCAGCGCGGCCACCCACTTGGCCGGCTCGACGTACAGCACCCGGGTGTCGTTGATGCTGGTGATCGCGAGGATCGCCGGGTAGTCCTTGGCCGCGACGTTCTCGTAAGGGCTGTACGACCTCATGTACTCGTAGACGTCCTTGTCCGCCAACGGGTTTCCCCACTCGTCCCATTCGATCACCGTCAGCGGCAGCGAGGGGTCGAGGATCGAGGTGAGCGGGTCAACGAACGGCACGTTCGCCAGGATGCCCGCGAACAGCTCCGGCGCCAGGTTCGCGACCGCGCCCATCAGCAGTCCGCCGGCGCTGCCGCCGTCCGCGACCAGCTGCGCGGGCGTGGTGCGACCGGCGTCGATGAGATGCCGCGCACAGTCGACGAAGTCGGTGAAGGTGTTCTTCTTCGTCAGCATCTTGCCGTTGTCGTACCAGTGCCTGCCCATCTCGCCGCCGCCGCGGACGTGCGCGACCACGAAGACAACGCCGCGGTCGAGCAGCGAGAGCCGGGCCACCGAGAAGCCCGGGTCCATGCTGGACTCGTAGGACCCGTAGCCGTAGAGCAGCATCGACGCGGGCGCGGTCACTCCCTTGCGCTGCACGATCGAGATCGGGATCTTGGTCCCGTCCGCCGCGGTGGCCCAATCCCGATGCTGCTCATAGTCGTCGGGGTCGTAGCCGCCGAGCACCGGCTGCGACTTGCGCAGCATCAGCTCGCCGGTCGCCACGTCGTAGTCGTAGACCCGGCTGGGCGTGATGAACGAGGTGAAGCCCATCCGCAGCAGCGGGCCCGTCCACTCCGGGTTGGACCCGGCGCCCACCGAGTACAGCTCCTCGTCGAACTCGAGCTCGCGCATCTCGCCGTAGCCGTCGGCGGTCAACGGCCACACCGCGAGCCGGGTCAGCGCCTCGCGCCGGTAGCTCAGCACCAGGTGACCGGCGAACGCCTCGGCGTCCTCGAGCCGGACATCCTGGCGCGGCGCGAGCAGCGTCCGCTGGTCGGTCGGGTCGGCCACCGGGGCGTCGACCAGGGTGAAGTTCTCCGCCTTCACGCCGTCGACGTCGCCGTTGTGCAGGATCAGGAACCGGTCCTCGCCCGCGACGACCGCGTGCTCGACGCTGTACTCGACGCCGTCGACGCGGGGCAGCACCACCCGGAACTCGCCCTCGGGGTCGTCCGATTCGAGGCAGCGGATCTCCGAGGTGATCTTGGAGCCGATCCAGATCATCAGGTACTTCTCGCTGCGGGTGGACCCGAAGCCGACCCAGAACCGCTCGTCCGGCTCGTGGAAGACCTGCGCGTCCTCGGACTGCGCGGTGCCCAGCTTGTGCCGCCAGACGGTGTCGGGCCGCCAGGCCTCGTCCACCGTCATGTAGAAGACGTGCTCGTTGTCCACCGACCAGGTGGCACCGGGTGCGGTGCCGGGGATCTCGTCGGCGAGCAGCTCGCCGGTGCGCAGGTCCTTGAAGCGCAGGGTGTACCGCTCGTCGCCTGCGGTGTCCACGGAGTACGCCAGCAGATGGCCGTCGAGGGTGATCGAGAACGCACCAAGGGAGAAGAAGTCGTGCCCCTCGGCGAGCAGGTTGCTGTCGAGCAGCACCTGCTCGTCCTCGATCTCCGTGTCGGTGGAGAGCACCGGCGGGGTCCAGTCGTCCGGGCCGGAGATCGGGCACCGGCACTGCACGCCGTACTGCTTGCCCTCGAAGCTGCGGGAGTAGTACCACCACTGACCCATCCGGGAGGGCACCGACAGGTCGGTCTCCTGGGTGCGGGCCTTGATCTCCTGGAAGATCGTTTCCCGCAACGGCGCGAGGTGCTCGGTCTGCTGCTCCGTGTAGGCGTTCTCCGCCTCGAGGTACGCGCGCACCTCGGGGTCGTCCTTCTCGCGCAGCCACTCGTAGTTGTCGACGAAGGTGTCGCCGTGGTGGGTGCGCTGGAGGGGGACCTTCTTGGCGACCGGGGCTGCGATGGGGCTGCTGACCGGGGTGACGGACGAAGTCATGCCGCCAGCCTAGGCGGTGCGTGCCGCGGCGTGACGGGCTACACCGGGGTCTGGACCCAGTCGTCGAAGGACAGCCCGGAGATACGCTCGTAGGCCTCGATGTAGCGGGACCGGGTGGCGTCGACGATCTCCTGGGGCAGCGGCGGCGGGGGCGTGTCACTCGCCCGGTCCCAGCCGGACTCCTGGCCGGTGAGCCAGTTGCGGACGAACTGCTTGTCGAAGCTCGGCTGCACCCGGCCCGGCTCGTAGCCCTCGGCGGGCCAGTAGCGGGACGAGTCCGGGGTGAGCACCTCGTCGGCGAGGACCAGGTTGCCATCGGCGTCGAGGCCGAACTCGAACTTGGTGTCAGCCAGGATGATGCCCCGGTCCGCCGCGAAGCTGGCCGCCCGGAAGTAGATGTCGAGGGTGTCCTCGCGCAGCTTGATCGCCAGCTCCTGGCCGAGCTGATCGATCACGGTCGCGAAGTCGACGTTCTCGTCGTGCTCGCCGAGCACCGCCTTGGTGGCCGGGGTGAAGATCGGCTCGGGCAGCTTGCTCGCCTCGACGAGACCCTCGGGCAGCTCCACGCCGCAGACGGCGCCGGTGCGCTGGTAGTCGGCGAGCCCGGACCCGGTGAGGTAACCACGGGCCACGCACTCGACCGGCACCATGTTCAGCTTGCGCACCACGAGTGCTCGGCCGAGCACCTCGGCCGGGATCCGCTCGTCGTCGGGTGCACCGGCCAGGTGGTTGATGCCGCCGAGCTGCTCGAAGAAGAACACGCTCATCGCGGTGAGCACACGCCCCTTGTCGGGGATCGGGGTGCTCAGCACGTGGTCGTAGGCGGAGATCCGGTCGCTCGCGACCAGCAGCAGGTGCTCGTCGTCGATCGTGTAGAGGTCGCGGACCTTGCCGCCGGCCAGGTGGGCGTAGTCGCTGAGTGAGGGGCGCACACCGGCACCCTATCCGGTCACTCCCCCACCGATTCGCGGGCGATCGCCCTGCGCGGGCATTGGTCTATCCTGCAACCGTTGTCGCGGTGTTCGGGAAGTCCGGTGCAAAGCCGGCGCGGTACTCGCCACTGTGAGCAGGTACGTCGGCTACTCGGGGTCCGCCCCAGCCACTGGATGCGCAAGCGTCCGGGAAGGCGTAGCCGGCGGCCATCCCTGCCGAGCCAGGAGACCGGCCGTGACGCATACCTGCATGTTTTCCACGAGTCATGGAAGGCGGGTCGCTTTGCGCACCCCTGTTTCACACCGAGTCATCGCGTCTGCCGCGGCATCGCTCGCTGCCGCGCTCACCCTGTCCGCGTGCGGCGGATCGTCGAACTCCGAAGCCGCGACCATCTCCCTCGAGAACTGCGGCCGCACCGTCACCATGAGCGGGCCTGCCGAACGGGGCGTCACCCTCAACCAGGGCGCCACCGAGACCGCGCTGTCGATCGGCGCCCAAGGCCAGATGGCGGGCACGGCCTACCTCGACGACACGATCGCCCCCCAGTGGCAGGCGGCGTACGCCGAGGTCCCGGCTCTCGACGAGAAGGACTTCCCGAGCCGCGAGGCCCTGCTCGAGACGAAGCCCGACCTGGTGACGGCGTCGTACTCGAGCGCGTTCGACGACAAGGCCGTCGGCTCGCACGAGTCGTTCGACGAGCTCGGCGTCGCCACCTATGTCTCCCCGTTCGGCTGCAAGGACAGGTCGAAGCGGCCCGCGGTCGCCTGGGATTCGATCGCGACCGAGATCACCGACTACGGGATCATGTTCGGCCGCGAAAACGAGGCCGACGCGGTGGTCGCGCAGATGCGCGAGACGCTGACCGGCATCGAGGCGGCGGCGCCCGCGAAGGGCAAGAGCATCTTCTGGTACGACAGCAAGACCACGACGCCGTACGTGGGTGCCAATGCCGGCGGGCCGCAGCTGATCATCGACGCGGTCGGCGGCACCAACATCTTCGCCGGCCTGGACGGATCCTGGGCCGACGGCAGCTGGGAGACGGTGCTCGCCGCGAACCCGGACGTCATCGTGCTCGCCGACGCCTCATGGGACACGGCCGAGGAGAAGAAGAACTACCTGCGCGGCGACCCCGCGCTGCGGGATCTGAAGGCCGTGCGCGAGGACGCGTTCGTCGTCCTCCCGTTCTCGACGACCACGCCGGGTCCGCGCACGATCGAGGGCGCGACGCTGGTCGCCGGGCAGCTGGGCGGCGACGGGGCGTGACCGCGTCCACCCGGGCCCCCGCCCGGGCAGCCACCACGACCGGCACCGCATGGTCGGTGATCCTGGTCGCGCTGCTCGCGGTGAGCTGCGCGGCCGGGGTCGCGATCGGCGCGGCCGACCTGTCGATCGGCACGGTCGTCGAGTCGATCGCGGGACGGCTCGGCATCGGCCGCGGCACCGACCTGTTGACCACGCACATCGTCGTCGACCTGCGGTTGCCGCGGGTGCTGGCGGCCGCGGCGATCGGCGCGGGGCTCGCCCTGTGCGGCGCGGTGCTCCAGTCACTGACCGGCAACCAGTTGGCCGACCCCTACCTGCTCGGCATGTCGGGGGGCGCGTCGTTGGGCGCGGTCCTGGCGCTCACCACCGGCGCGAGTGCGGTGGGCGCACTCGGATTCGGTGCCGTCTCGACGGCCGCGTTCCTCGGTGCCCTGGGGAGTCTGTTGCTGGTGTTCCTCATCGCGACGTCCCGGTCCGGGGTGCTGCTGCCCGGCCGGCTCGTCCTCGCCGGGATAGCGGTGGGGCAGCTGGCGGCGGCGCTGACGTCGGCGCTGGTTCTGTTCGGCGACCGGGACGCCGCCCACCGGGTGCTGAGCTGGACCCTCGGCTCGGTGGCAGGCGTGCGCTGGTCCGGTCTGGTCGGCATCCTGGTCGTCGTCGCGGTGACGATGACGATCGTCCTCGCCTACAGCCGGGTGCTGGACTCGTTCGCCTTCGGTGAGCGTGCGGCCGCGAGCCTGGGCACCAACGTCGAGCGCTCCCGCTGGGTGCTGTACGCGGTGGCGTCGCTGTGCACGGCGGCGCTGGTCGCGCAGGCAGGCATCATCGGGTTCGTCGGGCTCGTGGTGCCGCACGCAGCCCGCATGCTCGTCGGGCCACTGCACGCACGCCTGCTCCCGGTGGTGGCGCTGATGGGCGCGCTGCTGCTGGTGTGGGCCGACATCGCCGCCCGCACCGTCATGCCCGGGCGAGAACTGCCCATCAGCATCGTCACCGCCATCGTCGGGGTGCCTGCATTCGTGTGGCTGCTCCGACGCCAGGGAGCTCGCGCATGAGCCACCACACCCCGGAGATCCGGGTCGAGGACGTCACCTGGTCGGCCGGGGGCAGCCGGATCCTCGACCGGGTGGCGTGCACTGCCCCGGCCGGACAGGTCACCGGGCTGATCGGGCCGAACGGCTCGGGCAAGACGTCATTGCTGTCGGCCATCGCTCGGCTCGAGCGTCCCGAGAGCGGACGGGTGCTGCTCGGTGACGAACCGGCGGCCGGGATGAACCGGCGCGAGTTCGCGCGGACCGTCGCACTGGTGGAACAGCATTCGGCCACCGAACTGGACCTGACGGTGGAACAGATCGTCGAACTCGGCACCATCCCGCAGCGCGGCGGCTGGGCCCGCCCCGCCGCACGCGGCACTGGCGAACTCGTCACCGAATGCCTCGCGACGGCCGGGATCACCGATCTGCGACACCGGTTGTGGCAGAGCCTGTCCGGCGGCGAGAAGCAGAAGACCCAGCTGGCCCGGGCGTTCGCGCAGCGACCCTGCGTGCTGCTGCTGGACGAGCCGACCAACCACCTCGACGTCTCGGCTTCGCTCGAACTCCTGGAACTGATCCGGGCCAGGGGGCTGACCACGGTGGCCGCGATGCACGACCTGAACCTGGCCGCGATGTACTGCGATCACCTGGTGGTGCTGCGCGATGGCCGGGTGGTCGCCGAGGGCCCGACGGAGTCGGTGCTCACCGCCGAGCTGCTCGCGGAGGTGTACGGCCTCGACGCCCTGGTGCAGCCCCATCCACGGACCGGCCGCCCGCTGGTGGTGCTGTGTGGCACCACCGCCGACACCACCGAAAGGGTCACGCCGTGAACATGATTCAGCAGTCCCGGTGGGTGATCGTCACCGCGCCCACCGACCGCGGCGCCGATCCCCGCGACCAGGTGAACGGGGCGCTGCGGGTGCTGCGGGACCGGCACCCGGACACCGACTTCGTGACGGCGGTGCTCGGCGGCTCGGGGACATCCGTCACCACGGCGCTCGACGAGGCGGCCGCGGCGGGCGCCACCGAGGTCGTGGTGATCAGTGCCCAGACCGTGCTGGACCGCAAAATCGACGCGTGGTTCCGCCGCGTCATCGGGCACTGGTTGCGCGAGCGCGGACCGGATGTCCCCGACATCCGCCTCGCCGGGCCGCTGAGCGACACCGACACGTACGTCGACCTGCTCGACGCCGCGATCTCGGGCCCCACCTCCGCGGCCCGCACCACCACCGCTCCCCTGACCTCCCCCGCGTGGGACGAGGTGCCGGGCTTCACTCGGCACGTCCTGGTGTGCCGGGGTCCGCGCTGCTCGGCCCGCGGCGGCCCGGAGGCCGCGCAGGCACTGGACCGCGCGCTCGAGACCCGCGGCCTCGGCGACGAGGATGTCCTCGTCACCCAGACCGGCTGCCTGTTCCCGTGCTCGCAGGCCCCCGTCGTGGCGGTGTATCCCGACAACTCCTGGTACGCGGAACTGCGCGCCGACCGGGTCGAACGGTTCGTCGACGAGCACCTGGTCGAGGGCAGGCCCATCACCGAGTGGAGCGGCGCGCGGCGGTCGTCTGACACCCTGGAGGCATGACCACCGCCGCGCCCCGCGTCACCGTCACCTACTGCACGCAGTGCAACTGGCTGCTCCGGGCCGGCTGGATGGCGCAGGAACTGCTGAACACGTTCGGCACCGACCTCGGCGAGGTGGCCCTGATCCCGGGCACCGGCGGCGTATTCCGGATCGCGATCGGCGACGAACTGCTGTGGGACCGCAAGCGCGACGGCGGTTTTCCCGACATCGTCACGCTCAAGCAGCGCGTGCGCGACGTGGTGGCGCCGGAGCGGGACCTGGGTCACGCGGACCGAGCTCGCGGCGACTGATCGCTCAGTCCCCCCGCGGGCCGTAGGTGTCGACCACCAGGACCGGCCCGTCGCCGAGAGCGCCGTCCGCGTCCATCGCCAGCGCGCCCGCGAGTGCCTTTGCGGTGTAGACGGGATCGAGGGTCAGCCCGTGGTCCGCGCCGATCCGCTCCGCGGCCGACCCCTCGGGCGTGGCGAACCCGTATCCGGGCCCCAGCCAGTCGCGGGTCACGGTGATCGCTCCCGGCTCGAACTCGACCGGGCCGAGCGCGGCCCCGCGCCGGGTGAGCAGCCGCGCGGTCTTGCGCGCCAGCCCGACGAGGTCCCGCTCGGCCAGCGGCAGGGTGTCGTTGACGACCACCCCGACCACCCGGGTGCGCAGGCCTGCCAGGCGCAGTCCCAGCAGCAGCCCAGCGGCTGTGCCGCCCGAGCCCACCGGGGTCACCACGTGCGTCGGCTCCGGCATCGCGCCTGCCTCGACCTGCGCGCCCAGCTCCAGCGCGGCCTCGACATAGCCGAGGGTCCCGAGCGGCGAGGATCCGCCCGCGGGCAGGAAGTAGGGCAGGCGGCCGCCGCGCGCGTGCCGCAGCAACAGCCACGGCGCCGCCGCGATCGTGCGGGCCTTCGTCCGGGTGAAATGCAGTGCGGCACCGGAGTGCCGCAGCCGTTCGAGCTGCGCGTGCACGTGCTCGTCCATCGGCTGATCGATCAGGGCCAGGGCCGTGTCGATGCCGAACTCGTGGGCGTACAGGGCCGTCGCCAGCCCCCAGTTGGTGCCCTGGCCGCCGACGCTGAAGATCTGCCGGGAACCGCGGGCGAGGACGTCCGGGATGATCCACTCCAGCTTGCGCACCTTGTTGCCGCCCCAGCCGCCTGCCCCGTACACGCCCTCGTCCTTGCACCACAGCCGGTTCGCCGGGCCGAGCCCCTCGAGGTGGGTGATCGGGGTCGGGCCGGAGCCGAGCCTGCGGTACGGGAGGGTCGCCTCGAGTTCCGGGAAGAGCCGGTACAGCGCGGGGCCGGTCGTCTGGTCCATGTGATCGCCTAGACCGAATCGAGCCGGCGGCGGAGCGCACCGGCCAGGTAGTCGAGATCCGGCCTGCGCGCGGCGACGGGGCGACCGCGGAGACCGAACCCGTCGCCGGAGGTGCGCGGGATGACATGCAGGTGCACGTGGAAGACCTCCTGGCCCGCGACGGCGCCGTCCGCGAGGAAGAGGTTCACCCCATCGGCGCCCGGGCCGTCGGCGGGCAGGCCCGCCGCGTCGGTGCCGTTGTCCCGCAACGCCGCCGCCAATCGCTGACCGACGGCGAAGATCCGGCCGCCGTCCTGCGGGTCGAGCTGCGCGAGCCCCGACGCGTGCCGCTTCGGGACCACCAGCAGGTGGCCGGGGGTGAACGGGCGGATGTCCATGAACGCCACGGTGTGCTCGTCCTCGTACACGAGGCTCGCCTCCGCCTCGCGCGCGATGATGGCACAGAAAATGCAGTGGCTCATGGGGATTGATGATAGGCCCCACGGGCCATCCCGGCTGACGGGCAATCCCCTTCTCGCGCCGGCGCGGCGGTCCTAGGGTATGCCCACCGACAGTGGATGGGAGTTGTGACATGAGCGCACGCAATCCGGTGACGCCCCTCGATGCGGGCGACGTCGAACACTTCGATCACGAGACCGACGTGCTGATCGTCGGCTACGGCTGCGCAGGCGCGGCCGCGGCCCTGGAGGCGACGGCCGCGGGCGCCGAGGTCGTCATCCTGGAGAAGGCGAGCGGCGGCGGCGGATCGTCGGCGCTGTCGGGTGGCGAGATGTACCTCGGCGGCGGCACCGAGATCCAGCGGGCCTGCGGATTCGAGGACTCCGCGCAGGACATGGAGGCGTTCCTGCTGGCCGCCCTCGGACCCGACGCCGACAAGGAGAAGGTCGGCCTCTACAGCCGGGACAGCGTCGCGCACTACCAGTGGCTGGTCGACCACGGAGTGCCGTTCAAGCCGTCGCTGTGGAACTCGCCCACCTGGGTGCCGCCGACCGACGACGGCCTGATGTGGATGGGCGAGAACTCCTATCCCTTCGCGGAGCTCGCCAGGCCCGCGCCCCGCGGACACCGGGTCACCTCGGACGGGTTCGGCGGCAAGGTCCTGATGCACAAGCTGTCCGAGGCCGTCACGGCCACCGACGCGGCGGTGCACACCGACACCTACGCGACCCGACTGATCGTGGAGGCCGGCCGGGTGGTGGGTGTGCTCGCCCGCCAGTACGGCAAGACCTACACCTACCGGGCGCGCCGCGGGGTGGTGCTCACCACCGGCGGATTCGCCGACAACGCGGAGATGGTCGCGCAGCACGCCCCGCAGCTGGTGGGGCTCGGCGTCAACAGCGATGGTGGCGACGACGGCCGCGGCATCGTGATGGCCCAGGCCGTCGGCGCCGCCGTCAAGCACATGTCGGCCGGCCAGGTCGGCATCTCGCTGATCCCCGGGATGATGGTGCGCGGCATGATCGTCAACAGCGTCGGCCAGCGCTTCATCAACGAGGACGTCTACCCCGGTTTGGTCGGGCAGGCGGCGCTGTACAAGCACGGACTGAAGGTGTGGGTGATCCTCGACGAGCGAGCCTACGAGGAGGTGCCGGTCAACGAACGCTGGGGCGTACAACCGCATTTCGTGGCCGAGACACTCGAGGAACTAGAGCAGCAGATCGGCATGCCGCCCGGCGCGCTTGTCACCACCGTCGGCGAGTACAACCGGCACGCCGCCGAGGGCGAGGACCCCTACTTCCACAAGTCCGCGACGTGGCTGCGACCGCTGCAGTCGCCGTTCGCCGCGATCGACGTCCAGCGCGGCATCGCCCCGCCGGAGTACGGCGAGGCGGGCCGGGGCGGCGCGGAGGTGTTCACCATCGGCGGGCTGTGCACCACCGTCGACGGCCAGGTTCTCGACCTCGACGGAGACCCGATCCATGGGCTGTTCGCCGCAGGCCGCGCCACGTCGGGGCTGCACTCCTGGGGCTACATCAGCGGCACGTCGCTAGGCGACGGCACGTTCTTCGGCCGCCGCGCCGGCGTGGCCGCCGCCACGCGCCAGTAGCGCCGCGTACCTACCGCCGAGCTCGATCAGGTCATCGTGGGTACCGCGTTCGGCGACGCGTCCGCGATCGAGCACGACGATCTGGTCCGCGTCGCGGATCGTGGACAGCCGGTGCGCGATGGTGATCGTGGTGCGTCCCCGGCTGACAGTGTCGAGCGCGGCCTGCACGGCCCGCTCGGTCTCGTTGTCCAGCGCGCTGGTCGCCTCGTCGAGGATCAGCACCCGCGGGTCGCGCAGCAGGGTGCGCGCGATCGCGATGCGCTGCTTCTCGCCGCCCGAGAACCGGTGACCGCGCGCTCCGACGACGGTGTCGTAGCCGTCGGGCAGGGACGCGATCAGCTCGTGCACCTGGGCGTCGCGCGCCGCCGCCTCGATCTCGGCGTCGGTGGCGTCGGGCCTGGCGTGCCGCAGGTTCTCGCGGATGGTGGCGTGCAGCAGGTACGTCTCCTGGGAGACGACGCCGACCAGTTCGGACAGTTCCGCCAGCGGGATCGACCGCAGGTCGACCTCGTCGATGCGCACCGAACCCATGCTCGGGTCGTGGAGGCGCGCCACCAGGGAGGCGAGAGTGGTCTTGCCCGAACCGGTTTCGCCGACCAGTGCGAGCGAGGATCCGGCGGGCACATCGATGCTCACGGAGTCGAGGGCGTTCCGGTCCGACCCCTCGTAGCGGAAACAGATGTCGTCCAACCGAACCGCGCCCGCCACGTCCTCACGGCGCAGGTGCACGGGGTGCTCGGGGTCGTCGATCTCGACGGGGAGGTCGAGGTACTCGAAGATGCGGCTGAACAGAGCGAGCGAACTGGTCACCGAGACACCGACGTCGAGCAGGCTCATCAGCGGCCGGAAGAGCGCCGCCTGCAGCCCGGTGAAGGCGACCAGGGTGCCGATGGTCATGCCGCCGGACGTCGCTGGCAGGCCCGCCGCGAGGTAGAGCAGCGCCGGGATGGCGGCGAAGACGATGTTCATCGTGGCCATCCGCCAGCGGCCGGAGAGCTGCGACCTGACCTCGAGATCGGCGAGGAGGTGCGAGGTGTCTGCGAAGCGTTCCGACATCGCGGGACCCGCCCCCAGCGTCTTGCCGAGCTGGATTCCGCTGATCGACAGGGACTCCTCGATCTGAGTCTGCATGTCGGCAAGGGTGCGTTGGCGCTGCGCCGTGATCTCCCGCCTCATCCGGGCGACCTTGCGGGTCAACCAGATCGCGGGCGGCAGCACGATCAGCGAGAGCAGAGAGAGCCGCCAGCTCAGCACGGCCATCGCGATGGCCGTGCCGACGACGGTGGTGACGTTGGAGGCGATCGAGGTGGCGGTCGAGGTGACCACGGTCTGCATGCCGCCGATGTCGTTGGTGAGGCGGGACTGGATCTCCCCTCCCCTGGTGCGGGTGAAGAACCCGAGCGACTGCCGTTGCAGGTGCGCGAACACCCGGGTCCGGAGTCCGTGCATGATGCGCTGGCCGACCGTGGTCGAGATCCAGGTCTGCACGACACCGAGCACCGAGCCGACGACGGTCACGGCGAGCATGCCGATCACCGCCCACATCAGCAGCGTGACGTCCTGGTCGGGAATGGCCTTGTCGATGACGGCGCGGACCAGGAACGGATTGGCCAGCGTGACGGCGGAGGCCGCGACGATCAGCACGGTGACCACGGCGATCTGCGGGCGGTAGGGCGAGAACAGGGCGCCGATCCGGCGCAGGCTCACCGGCGACTCGGCCAGCTGGGCGCGGTCGGCGGGATCGATCTTGCGTGAGCGGGGACCCGGTCCGGGCTCGCCGCTTCGGGGGCTTGTCATACACCACCCCTCTCGGTATGTCGGGTAAGACATACTGAGGTTCCCTCACTATGAGGTGACTGTCAAGTGAGGTAGCCTAGGTCACCATGGACCAGCAGCGCCCCGACACCCTCCGGGATCTCCTGATGTCCAGCGCCCGCGCCCTGCGCCGACGCTGGTTCGTCGCGCTGGAGCCCTGGCAGCTGTCACCCCATGAGTACCGCGCGCTGCAGGTGATCGACCGCGACACCGACCGGCATCCTCGGCTCGGCGACGTCGCGAAGGCACTGCGCATCGCGCCGCGGTCCGCGACCGAGGTCGTCGACAGGCTCGAGGAACGCGGGCTCACCGAACGGGTCCCGGACGCCGCCGACCGGCGCGCCACGTGCGTCCGCCTGACCGACGCCGGTCGCCGCATCATCGGCGAGCTCGAGACGGCGCGCGCCGACGACGCCGAGGACTTCTTCGCGGCGCTCGACGGGCACGATCGCGCCGAGCTGCGCCGCATCCTCGACAAACTGCGCTGACGCGCCTGTGCGCGGTTGACGAGTCCAGACACTCGTCAACCGCGCACGGGCGGCGAAGCCGCCTACAGAATGGGCGCAGGCGAGTACTTCGCCGCCTCGGGGTTCTGCTCCACCAGCAAACCGACCCGGCGGACCACCGTGGCCACCTGGGACTCGGCCGCGCCGATGAAGGCGGACTTGTCGGCCAGCGCGGCGTCCAGCTGCGCGCGGTCCAGCGGGAACCGGTCGTCGGCGGCCAGGCGGTCGAGCAGGTCGGGCTCGCGGCCGTCCTCGCGCATCGCCAGCGCGACGGCGACCGCGTGCTCCTTGATGACCTCGTGCGCGGTCTCGCGGCCGGTGCCCGCGCGCACGGCGGCCATCAGCATCCGGGTGGTGGCCAGGAACGGCAGGTAGCGGGTGAGCTCCTTCTCGATGACCGCCGGGTACGCACCGAACTCGTCGAGCACGGTCAGGAAGGTCTCGATCTGTCCGTCGATCGCGAAGAACGCGTCGGGCAGCGCCACCCGGCGGACCACCGAGCAGAACACGTCGCCCTCGTTCCACTGCGCGCCTGCCAGCTCCGCCGCCATCGACGCGTAGCCGCGCAGCACGACCTGCAGGCCGTTGACGCGCTCGCAGGAGCGGGTGTTCATCTTGTGCGGCATCGCCGACGAGCCGACCTGGCCGGGCTGGAAGCCCTCGGTGACCAGCTCGTGGCCCGCCATCAGGCGGATGGTGTGCGCGAACGAGGACGGGCCTGCGCCCACCTGGACCAGCGCGGACAGCACGTCGTGGTCCAGCGAGCGCGGGTACACCTGGCCGACGCTGGTCAGCACGTGCGCGAAGCCGAGGTGCTCGGCGACCTTCGCCTCGAGGAAATCGAGCTTCTCGGTGTCGCCGCCGAGCAGGTCGAGCATGTCCTGGGCGGTGCCCATCGGGCCCTTGATGCCGCGCAGCGGGTACCGGTCGATCAGCTCGCGCAGGCGGGTCAGCGCGACGAGGAGCTCGTCCGCGGCGGAGGCGAACCGCTTGCCGAGGGTGGTGGCCTGCGCGGCGACGTTGTGGCTGCGGCCCGCCATCACCAGCGACGAGTACTCGGCGGCCCTCTCCCCGAGCCGCGCGGCGACCGCGACGCCGTGCGCATACACGTGCTCGAGCGAACGGAAGATCTGCAGCTGCTCGACGTTCTCGGTGAGGTCGCGGCTGGTCAGGCCCTTGTGCACGTGCTCGTGTCCGGCGAGGGCGTTGAACTCCTCGATCCGCGCCTTGACGTCGTGCCGGGTCACCCGCTCGCGGTCCGCGATGGAATCGAGGTCCACCTGCTCGAGGACCCGCTCGTAGTCGGCGAGCGCGTCCTCGGGCACGTCGATGCCGAGCGAGGCCTGCGCCCGCAGCACCGCCAGCCACAGCTGACGCTCCAGCACGATCTTGTGCTCGGGCGACCACAGCTCCCTCAGGTCGGGGCTGGCGTATCGGTTGGCAAGGACGTTGGGGATGCGGCTCACGAGCGCCCAGTTTACGGCCGCCGCCCGCGGGACCGGCAGCCGCGCCACCCGGGGCGTGCGGCTACAGCTCCGGCTCCTCAGGCGGGAGCGGCGGGAGCGGCGGCGCCGCGACCTCGATGACGTCCGACAGCATCTCCCTTGCCAACTTCTCGGGGTCGGGGTCGGACTCGCTCAGCGCCCCGACGATGGCCCCGTCCACCACGCAGATCAGCCTGCGCAGTCCCTCCTGCCGGACCTGCCGTCCGGACCGGCGCAACACCTCACCGAGCGCATCGTCGAACTGGACCCGCAGCCGTTTCTGTACCTCGTGCAGCTGGGGATGCCGCGCGGACGCGATGAAGCACTCGTACCTGGCGATGAGGTGTTCCCGCGTGACGCCCTCGATCGGGCCGACCAACAGCTCGATGATCAGCTCGACGACGGCCGCGGAGTCGCGGTCGGCCTGTGTGATCCGGTCGATCCGGGCGCGCATGGCGTCCATCTCCCGGCTGCCGCTCAGCTCGACCGCCCGCGCGATCAGGTCGTCGAGGGAATCGAAGTAGTAGGTGGTCGACGCGAGCGGCAGGCAGGCGCGCTGGGCCACCGCCCGATGGCGGACCGCCTCGAACCCGCCCTCGAGCATCAGGTCGGCCGCGGCCTCGACGAGCGCCATCCGGCGTCGTTCGCCCTTGGGAGTCGCCGCGGAAGACACCCGGCCCATCGTGCCAGCGGAAGCGCTGCGCCGAGTCGATTTCGTTTGAGCGGGCGCGGGCGAGGCCGCCGTCCCGTCAGTGTCCGAGTGCAGCACTTCGCCCCAATCGCTCCAGGGCCTCTTGCACGTCGGCCGTCGCGCCGGCGAACGAGATCCGCACGGTCCGGTCGCCGCGGACCGTGTCGAAGTCGACGCCCGGCGCCAGCGCCACCCCGGTCTCCCGGAGCAGTTCCGCGCACCAGGACGTCGAATCGTCGGTGAGATGGCCGATGTCGGCGTAGGCGTAGAAGGCGCCGTCCGCCGGGGCCAGGTCCGTGATTCCCAGTGTAGGCAGCGCGGCCAGCACCAGGTCACGGTTCGCCGCGTACCGCCGCACGTGCCCGTCCAGCTCGGCCATGGACTCGTCGGTGAAGGCCGCGACCGCCGCGTACTGCGAGATCGCGGGCGGGCACACCGTCATGTTCGAGGCGAGTCGCTGCAGCGCGCGGCGCAGCGACGCAGGCACCAGCATCCAGCCCAGGCGCCAGCCGGTCATCGAGAAGTACTTGGAGACCGAGCCGACCACGACGGCCTCGCGCGATGTCTCCCAGGCCGACGCGGTCGCCGAGTGGCCGGAGCCGAATTCGATCCCGTGGTAGATCTCGTCGGAGATCAGCAGGGTGCCGTGCTCCTCGCACCAGCGCGCGAGGGCGGCGAGTTCGGTCGGGTCGATAACGGTGCCGGTCGGGTTGGCCGGGCTCGCGACGACCAGTCCTGCGGGCGGCTCGTCCAGCGCCTCGAGCATCGCGACCGTCGGCTGGAAGCGGGTCTCCGGCCCGCAGTCGAGTTCGAGCACCCGACAGCCGAGCGCGGTGAGCGTGTTGCGGTACGCCGGGTATCCGGGCCGCGCCACCACCACCGTGTCGCCCGCGTCGAATGCCGCGAGGAAGATCAGGGTGAAGGCGCCGGACGAGCCGGTGGTCACCACGACCTCGTCCGGATCGACCGCGATCGACGACTTCGCGCTGTGGTACCCGGCGATCGCCTCCCGCAGCGGCAGGATCCCGAACGTCTCGGTGTAGCCGAGCAATTGGGCGCCGAGGGCCTCGTGCGCCGCACGCAGCACGGGGCCAGGCGCCTGGGTGGACGGCTGCCCCGCGGCCAGCGTCAGGACATCGCCGTGGGTTCGGGCCCGCTCGGTGGCGGCCTTCCAGACGTCCATCACATGGAAGGTGGGGACCTGGGATCGCTGGGACTCTTCTCGCACCGGGACGAGGCTAGTGCCTTGCGCTCGAAGTCCATTGATGATTGCCGGGGATCCACGTGGATGCGTCGCAAGGCGGAGCAGGTCCAGGTAGCGGGGTTCTACCTGGACCTGCGACAACGCCGCGAGGCGCCGCGTGGATCCCCGGCAAGCGCAAGAAGACTTCGGGCGCGGGGCACTGAGCGCCCGGGCCGTTTGGCCGACCGCAACCGCGACGACAGCGGCCCCGAGGATCGAATCCTCGGGGCCGCTGTCGGCAGGGGGTGCTGCTATTCGGTACCGGTCGTGCTCATGTCAGTGCATGTCGTTCGCGACGATCGCGGCGATGTTCCGTTCCGCGAGAGCGGTGATGGTGACGAACGGATTGACGCCCAGGTTGCCCGGCACCAGCGCGCCGTCCATCACGTACAGGCCCGGGTGTCCGTGCAGCCGGCCGTAGTTGTCGGTGGCCTTGTTCAGGATCGCGCCGCCGAGGGGGTGGTAGGTCAGTCCGTCGCCCCAGACCTTGTAGCCACCGAACATGTCGGTGCGGTAGATCGTGCCCTCCTTGGAGTTGATCTTGTCGAAGATCCGCTTCGCCATGTTGATGCCGGGCTGGTTCTGCGAGGTCTGCCATGACAGCCCGACCTTGCCGGTCGACGAGTTGTACTGGAACTGGGCGCGTTCCGGGTTCTTGGTGATCGACAGGTACAGGCTGATGAACAGGTCGGCTCCGGCAGGGAAGGGCGCGATCTCCGCGAACGCCGGTCCCCCGGCGTCGTCCCAGTTGTCGATGCCCATCGTCGGGATCGACGACTGCTTGCCACCCGTCGGGTCCCACAGGTGGTTGGCGCGGGCGACCATGACGTTGCCGTTGTTGCCCCAGCCCTGACCCACCTCGCCGGACAGATTCGGCAGATGCCCCTGCGCCTTCATCGCCACCAGCAGCTTGCTGGTGCCCACGCTGCCTGCCGCGAAGAACACCTTGTCCGCGGTGACCGTCTTGGTCGCGACGACGTTGCCCTGCTCGTCGATCTGCTCCATCTCGACGGAGTAGCCGGCCCCGCTCGGCACGACCTTGGTGACCCGGTGCAGGCTGGTGATGGTGACCTTGCCGGTCGAGGCCGCCTGCGCGAGGTACGTCTTGGGCAGCGACTTCTTGCCCGCATGGTTGCCGAAGATGACCTCGCCCGCCAGCGCGGACTTGGGCACGGCGCCCGCCGCCTCCTGCTTCATGTAGTTCATGTCGTAGACGTTGGGCACGAAGGTGGTCTTGAAGCCAGACCGTTCCGCGGTCTTGCGCCCGGTGCGCGCGAACTTGTACCACTCGGTCGACTCGAACCAGGCCTGGTCGATGTTGTTGACGCCGAGCCCGGCGTTCGCCCTCGGGAAGAACGTCCCGTACATCTCGTTGGAGTCCACCGAGGGCAGGAGCTCCTCGAAGTAGCCGCGTCGGGGCGTGACAGCCATGCCGCCGTTGACCAGGGAGCCGCCGCCGACGCCGCGGCCCTGGTAGACGTTGATCCCGCCCATGTTCTCGCAGTCGAGGATGCCGACGTACTTCTCGATGTCCTTGTCGATCGAGACGCCCATGAAATGCGAGACCGGCTGCGCCGTACGGTTCCTCAGCCAGAACCCGCGCTTGTCCGGCGAGGTGGTGGAGGTGAAGACCCCGGAGGCGGCCGTACCCCAGTCCCGTCCCATCTCGACGATGTGGGCGTCGATACCCGCCTGCGCCAGCCGCAGCGCGGTCACCGAACCGCCGTAGCCACTGCCGATGATCAGGGCGGGCACCCGGTCACCGGTGTTGAGTGCGCGACGCGGGGATGCCGCGGCCGTGGTGGCAGCCAGCGACGGCGCGAGCGCAACGGCGCCCGCCGCCAGGCCCGTCGCCGCCATGAACCTACGGCGGGAAAACTGCGACTTGGTGGTCGCTGTATAGCTTCGTGACGCTTGGTATTCGGTCAACGGAACCTCTCTGATCACGGGCCAATAAAGTAGAACTCGTTATACAGCCGTGACAGCGTCGAGATTCGCAATACCGACCGGTAATAAATCGAAACCCCGCAGCACATATCGAAATGCTCGAAATGCCTGTGCCGCAGCATTATCACCAGTACTGTTCAACGATTCTCATGCACCGGGGGCGCCCCATGTGGGCCCAGGCCCACACCGCGGCGCCCCCGGCAATTGCGGGAACACGATCACCAACGGGTGGAACTAATGCAGATCGTTCGCGACGATCGTGGCCATGTTCCGTTCGGCGAGGGCGGTGATGGTGACGAACGGATTGACACCGACATTGCCCGGCACCAGCGACCCGTCCATCACGTACAGGCCCGGGTACTCCGGGAGCCGCCCGAAGTTGTCGGTCGCCTGGTTCAGGATGCAACCACCGAGGGGGTGGTAGGTCAGTCCGTCGCCCCACGTCTTGTACACACCGAACAGGTCGGTGCGGTAGATCGTGCCCTCCTTGGAGTTGATCTTGTCGAACACCCGCTTGGCCATGTCGATGCCGGGCTGGTTCTGCGAGGCCTGCCAGGACAGCCCCACCTTGCCGGTCGACGAGTTGTACTGGAACTGGGCACGTTCCGGGTTCTTGGTGATCGCCAGGTAGAGGCTGACCCACAGCTCGGTGCCCGCCGGGAACGGCGCGATCTCCGCAAAGACCGGACCGGCCGGGTCGGCCCAGTTGTCGATGCCCATCGTCGGGATCGACGACTGCTTGGCGCCGGTCGGGTCCCAGCCCTGGTTGGCGCGGCCGACCATGACGTTGCCGTTGTTGCCCCAGCCCTGACCGACCGCACCGGGAAGGTTCGGCAGGTGACCCTGCGCCTTCATCGCGACGAGCAGCTTGCTGGTACCGACGCTGCCTGCGGCGAAGAAGACCTTGTCCGCGGTGACCGTCTTGGTCGCGACGGTGTTGCCCTGCTCGTCGATCTGCTTCATCTCGACCGAGTACCCGCCGCCACTGGCGGCCGGCGCCACCTTGGTCACCTCGTGCAGCGTGGTGATGGTGAGCTTGCCGGTGGCCGATGCCTGCGCCAGATAGGTCTTGTCCAGCGACTTCTTCCCGGCGTTGTTGCCGTAGATGACCTCGCCTGCCAGCGCGGACTTGGCGACCTGACCGGCGTCCTCCTTCTTCATGTAGTCGAAGTCGTAGACGTTGGGCACGAAGGTCGTCTGGAATCCGGAGCGCTGCGCGGTCTTCCTGCCGACCCGGGCGAACTGGTAGTAGTCGGTGGACTCGAACCAGGCCTGGTCGATGTTGTTCACCCCGAGACCGGCATTCGCCCTCGGGAAGAAGGTCCCGTACATCTCGCTGGAGTCGACCGAGGGCAGGATCTCCTCGAAGTAGCCCCGCTTGGGCGTCACGGCCATGCCGCCGTTGGCCAGCGAACCGCCGCCGACCCCTCGACCCTGGTAGACGTTGATCCCGCCCATGTTCTCGCAGTCGAGCACGCCGACGTACTTCTCGATATCCTTGTCCACCGAGCCGCCCGAGAAGTGCGAAACCGGCTGCGCCGTACGCGTCCTCAACCAGTAGGCCCGCTTGTCCGGCGTGAGCATCGGGGAGAAGATCTTGCCGTCGGAGCCGGGCGTCGTCCACGCCCGGCCCATCTCGATGATGTGGGTGTCGATTCCCGCCTGTGTCAGCCTCAGCGCCGCCACCGCGCCGCCGTACCCGCTGCCGATGATCAGGGCGGGCACCCGGTCGCCGGTGTTGAGGGCGCGCCGCGGCGATGCCGCCGCCGAGGCCCACGAGGAAGAGAGCGCCGCGGCCCCCACCGCGAAACCCGTTGCCGCCATGAACTTCCTGCGGGAAAGCTTGGGATTGAAAGTGGTCGCTGCCGTGCCTCGCGACGCCTGGTACTCGCTCAACGGAACCTCTCTGTCAGGGCCAATAAAACTGGAACCTGTTATACGAGAGAAGTCGCACGTTACCGTTCGGTAATCCTGACGCCGCTCACAGTCCGGAATGGATCGCGGAAACGACAGTGCGAGAACACAATCGCCAGTACTGTTTTACGCATCGACGACCTGGACCAGCGACCAACTAGATGGTGATGCGGCCCTCGACGGCGGCGAGCCCGATGTCGCGGCGGAAGTGCCCGCCTGCCAGCCGGACCTCGGCGAGCTTGGCGTAGGCGTCCTCGCGCGCACTGGTCAGGTCGGCGCCGACCCCGACGACGCTGAGCACCCGGCCGCCGGAGGACACCACGGCGCCGTCCTCGCGCAGGCCGGTGCCCGCGTGCAGCACATCCTTCGCATCGGCACCGCTGATCACGTCGCCCGTGCGGGGGCGTCCGGGGTAGTTCTCGGCGGCCAGCACCACGGTCACCGCGGCACCGTCGCGCCAGCGCAGCGGGGCCACCTCGGCGAGGGTTCCGGTCGCGGTGGCGTTCAGCAGCTCACCGAGCGGGGACTCCAGCAGCGCCAGCACCGCCTGGGTCTCCGGGTCGCCGAAGCGGCAGTTGAACTCGACCACGGCGGGGCCGTCCTTGCCGATCGCCAGTCCGGCGTACAGCAGGCCCGAGAAGCCGCTGCCGCGCTTGACCAGCTCCGCGGCCACCGGGACGACGACCTCGTCGACGATCTGGGTCACCGTCTCCTCGGGCAGCCACGGCAACGGGGTGTAGGCGCCCATGCCGCCGGTGTTCGGCCCGGTGTCGCCGTCGCCGACCCGCTTGTGGTCCTGCGCGGGCAGCAGCGGCACCACGGTCTCGCCGTCGACCAGGCAGAACAGCGACACCTCCGGCCCGTCGAGGTAGGACTCCAACAGGACCGGGTGCCCGGTCTCGAGCAGCTCGGCGGCGTGATCGCGGGCGGCGCCGCGGTCGGTGGTGACGACGACGCCCTTGCCTGCGGCCAGCCCGTCGTCCTTGACCACCCAGTGCGGGCCGAAGCGATCAAGGGCCTCGTCCAGGTTGGCGGGGCTGTCGACGATCTCGCTGTGCGCGGTCCGCACGCCCGCCGCCGCCATCACGTCCTTCGCGAATGCCTTGGAACCCTCGATCCGCGCGGCATCGGCCGACGGCCCGAAGCACGCGATCCCGGCCGCGCGGACGGCGTCGGCGACGCCGACCACCAGCGGCACCTCGGGGCCGATCACGACCAGGTCCGCGGCGACCTTCTGCGCCAGTGCCACCACGGCCTCCCCGGACGCGACGTCCACGGGGTGCTGCTCGGCGATCTTGGCGATCCCGGCGTTGCCGGGTGCGGCGAACAGGGCCGTCACACCCGGGTCGCGCCCGAGGGCGAGAAGAAGGGCATGTTCACGGGCTCCGGAGCCGATAACGAGTACGCGCACGGACCTCAGACTACGGCCCGGCCTGTACCCGAGGCGCGGTCAGGTCGTACATAGTTGCGCCATCGACCGTGGTGGCGGCGAAGGTCTGTGCGACCCATTCGGATATCTGTGCACCGCTGCCGCCGGAGTCTCCGGGGCCCATGCCGCCACCCCCGATGAAGTAGTGGATCCTCCCCTCGGCCACGTACCGCTGGAACTGCGCCAGGGTCGGCGACGGATCGCTGCCGTTGAACCCGCCGATCGGCATCACCGGATCCCCGGTGGCCAGCTGGTACCCGGAGGCGCTGTTGGAGCCGACGGTGGCGGCCACCCAGGTGTACCGGTCTGCGTCTTGTTCGAGCAGTTCTGTCATGTCAGCGCTGGGCTCGCTGCCGTTCAGCAACCCGCCGCCGGGGCCGCCCCCACTCATCTGTTCTGGCCCGCCCGGCCGCTTTCCCGCGCGTCCTCCCGGCGGGTTCCCGGCAGGTCCGCCCGGCGCAGGCCCGGTCCCCGGGGTCCCGGGGGCGGCGCCCGTCTGCGGCGGACCCACCATCACCTTGCCGTCCTGGACGATCATCCACCCCGCCCCGGCGTATTCGCCGAGGTCGAACGGCAGTCCCCGGGCGCTCGGCCCGGCGGTGGGCAGCGCGCCGCCGTGCGGGGTCCCGATGGTGTCTGCCGCGTACGCGGCCGGGCCCGCCAGCCCGGTGAGCATCCCCGCCACCGCGGCCGCCGCTGCCACCCGCCCGCTCAGGCGCGGCCACAGCAGGGCCACCGCCGCGAGGGCGCCGACCACCAGCACCGTCCAGCGCAGCCACGGCAGGAAGGACGAGCTTCGACCGAGCAACTCCCATGCCCACGCGGCGCTCGCGGCCAGGGTGCCCGCCAGCACGACGCGGACCCACCAGTCGGCCCGCCTGCGCCAGGCCAGCACCGCGCCCGCGCCGACCAGAGCGCCGACCTGCGGGGCCATCGCGACCGTGTAGTACGAGTGGAAGATCCCGGCCATGAAGCTGAACACCAGCCCCGTGACGACCAGCCAGGACCCGAACAGCACGAAAGCCGCCCGCCGGGGATCGACGCGGGCGCTCCTGCCACACAACACGATTCCGAGCATGCCGAGGATGAGCGCGGCGGGTATCAGCCACGCGATCTGACCGCCCTGCTCCAGGTCGAACATCCGGGTGATGCCGGTACTCCCCCACATCCCGCCGGGACCACCACCGGGCAGTTCGACGAAGGGCGGCATCCCGGCGGCCTCCGTGCCCGGCCCCGGCCCCTGTCCCGGCGTGACGCTGCCCCGCTCGTTGCCGCTGAGTCGGCCGAGCCCGTTGTACCCGAGGGTGAGTTCGAGGATCGAATTGTCCTGCGAGCCGCCGATCCACGGCCGGGAGTCGGCGGGCCACAGCTCCACGGTCAACAGCCACCAGCCGGCGGCGGCGACCATCGCGGCCAGCGCAGCGAACAGCTGCAGCACCCGCCTGCCCAGCTTCGGCGGCCCGAAAAGCAGGTAGGTCAGCGCGAGCGGCGGCACCACGAGCATCACCTGCAGCTGCTTGGTCAGGAAGCCCAGCCCGACGAACGCGCCGGTGAGCACCAGCCACCGGGTCCGGCCGTCCGACACGCCGCGCAGCAGCGCCCAGACGGAGGCGACCATGAGCAGCACCAGCAACGCGTCCGGGTTGTTGAACCGGAACATCAGCACCGCGACCGGCGTGAGCGCCAGCACGAGCCCGGCGAGCAGCCCGGCCGCGGCGCCGAAATACCGCCGCACCGTCGCCCACAGCAGGGCGACGGTGGCGACCCCCATCAGGGCCTGCGGCACGAGGATGCTCCACGAGCTGAGGCCGAACGCGCGCACCGACAGCGCCATCATCCACAACGAGGCGGGCGGCTTGTCGACGGTGATCGAGTTCGCGGCGTCCGACGAGCCGAAGAAGAAGGCCTTCCAGGACACCGAACCCGCCTGCACCGCGGCGGAGTAGAACGAGTTGGCCCAGCCGGAGGCGCCGAGTCCCCAGATGTAGGCGACGGCGGTCCCGATCAGCAGCGCCGCCAGCAGCCACGGTTCCCACCGAAAGCGCGGCGGTGCTGGATCGGGGTGCGCCGTCACGATCTGCGGTGCAGCGGTGGTGGTGGTCACGGAGTGACTCCTTCGTGGTGATTGCGGAACACCCAGCGCAGCGCGACGAACCGGGTGACGGTGGCGACGAGGTTCGCGGCGACGAGCACCGCGAGTTCGAGATGCTTGGAGGCGTCGGGCAGCCAGCGGTGCAGGGCGAACAGGGATCCGCTGGTGAGCAGCAGCCCGAACGCGAACACCGCGAGGCCCTGGGCCTGGTGTTTGGCGGCGTCCGACCGGCCGCGCACCCCGAAGGTGAACGCCCGGTTGGCGGCGGTGTTGAGCACCGCGGTGACGAGCAGCGCGACGAGATTCGCCGCCTGGGCGCCGATCACGGGATGCAGTGCCAGGTAGAGCAGCGCGTAGGCGAGGGTCGAGGCGACCCCGACGACCGCGAACCGGGCCAGTTGCCCGACCATCCCGCGCGGCACCCCCGGCACCAGCGGCTCGCGGCCGAGCCCCTCCCGGAGCGCGGCGACCGGCAGGGCGCCGGTGGCCAGCGCCCGTCCGACCCGCACCACCCCCCTGAGGTCGGCGAGCGCGGTGGCGACGAGGTCGACGGAACTGTCGGGGTCGTCGACCCAGTCCACCGGCACCTCGTGGATCCGCAGACCCACCCGCTCGGCCAGCACCAGCAGTTCGGTGTCGAAGAACCAGCCGGTGTCCTGCACCAGCGGCAGCAGCCGTCGCGCGACGTCCGTCCGGATCGCCTTGAAACCGCACTGGGCGTCGGTGAATTTCGCTCGCAAGGCTCCGCGCAGGATCAGGTTGTAGCAGCGGGAGATCACCTCGCGTTTGGGTCCGCGCACCACCCGCGACGAGCGGGAGAGCCTCGATCCGATCGCGAGGTCCGAGTGCCCGGACAGCAGCGGCGCCACCAGCGGCAGCAGCGCGTTGAGGTCGGTGGACAGGTCCACGTCCATGTACGCGACGACCTGTGCGTCCGATCCGCCCCACACCGCGCTCAGTGCCCGGCCGCGGCCCTTCTCGTCGAGGTGGACCACGCGGACCCCGTCGAACTCGGTGGCGAGCCGCGCCGCGACCGCGAGGGTCGAGTCGGTGCTCGCGTTGTCCGCGACGGTGATTCGGCTCGGGTACGGAACCGACGCGTCGAGATGCTGACGCAGCCGCCGCACGCAGCGCTCGAGGTCGCGTTCCTCGTTGTACACCGGGATGACCACGTCGAGCGCCACGGTCTGGGCGTCCGGTGGCGGTTCCGGTGCCGTCTCGCCCCGGACCAGTGATTTCGTCATGCGGCCCACCCTCGCGGCCGAACCTGTGGTGTCCCTGGACCGAGGCTGGCAACTTCCTGCGGACATGATGTGACTTATGTCACACGTCGGTGGCGATGAGTACCGGAGCCGACCGCCGTCTCTATTGCTGAACCCACCGAACGGTGACAAGAGAGTTCGACGAAAGGACTCAGATCATGGAATCCATCACCACGCCAGCCGGAATCACGCTCGCCTTCGACCGCTACGTCGGTGGCGATGCCGGAACAGTCATTCTCGTCGGTGGTGCATTCAGCTACCGCGCATTCCCGAAAATGGTGGAGCTGGCCCAGAAGCTGGCCGATGAATACCGTCTCACCGTCATCAATTACGACCGTCGCGGCCGGGGCGACAGCAGCGATTCCCCGGGCGTGTACGACGTCGAGAACGAGATCGACGATATCGCCGCCCTGGTGGAGGCGACGGGTGGATCCGCCGCACTGTTCGGCTGGTCCTCCGGCGCGGGACTCGCGCTGCTGGCAGCCGCCTCGGGCCGGGTGCCCGGCATCACCAAGGTCATCGCCTTCGAACCGCCGTTCGTCGTGAACCACGAGGACTTCGTTCCCGCCGCGGATCTTGATGTGACGCTGCACAAGCTGATCGCCGAGGACCGCCGCGCCGACGTCGTGAAGTTCTACATGACCCACGCCATGGGCATGCCCCGCCCCTTCGTCGCCGTCATGCGGTTCACACCGTTCTGGAAGAGCCTGAAGGCGACCGCCCCTGCGACCGCACATGATTGGGCCGTCATGGGCGACTACATGCGCGGCGAACCGCTGCGCGCGGCGGATTGGTCCGACATCACCGTGCCGACCCTGGTCATCTCCGGCGGAAAGAGCGGCGATCTGCTGCGCACCGCCGCTCGCGCGATCACCGCGGCCCTGCCCAACGCCCAGCACGTGGAACTGGCCAAGCTGAGTCACAACCCGAACATCGCGCTCCTCACCCCGCCCGCAGGCGAATTCCTCACCGGTACAGCAAAATACGCCGTCTGATCCGCTCGCAGCCGCGCCCGACCACACCGCCAGGAGCACTCCCATGCGCAGAATCACCGCAGGCCTGTTCATTTCGCTCGACGGCGTCGTCGGCGAACCTCAGGACTGGCACTTCCCTTACTTCAACGACGAGATGGGCGCGGCCGTCGGCTCGCAGCTCGCGTCAGCCGACACCCTGCTCCTCGGCCGCGAGACCTACGACAGTTTCGCCGGAGCCTGGCCGGGGCGGGAAGCCACGGGCGGCGAGGACGCCGGCATGGCCAAGGCCCTCGGCGATGCCCGCAAGATCGTCGTCTCCCGCCGGGATCTCGAATTCACCTGGCGCAACTCCGAACAGCTGGCGGGCGAGCTGATCGACGCCGTCACCGAGCTCAAGCAGCAGCCGGGCGCGACGGATATCGCCATGAGCGGTTCCCCGTCGATCGTCCAGCAGTTGCTGGCAGCGGGGCTGATCGACGAACTGCATCTGCTCGTGCACCCCATCGCCCTGCGCAGCGGCAAGCGGCTGTTCGAGGAGGGCGCGCCGATCCCACTGCGCCTGATCTCCGCCCAGACGTTCACCACCGGGGTGCTGCACCTGATCTACACCTCCGCCGAAGCCGCTGGCTCCGCCGGCTACGACGACGCCAAAGTGCATCTCGCCGACGTATCGGGTCACCCGGCATAATCGCGGCATGGCATCCGTCTTCAGCATGATCATCGCCGGCGACCTCCCGGGCCGGTTCGTCTGGGAGGACGACGAGGTCGTCGCCTTCCTCACCATCAACCCGATCACCCAGGGCCACACGCTGGTGGTCCCGCGCGCCGAGATCGACCAGTGGCAGGACCTCGACGGCGAGGTGCTCGCCAAGTGCACGAAGGTCGCGCAGATCGTCGGGCAGGCGGTGCGCAAGGGCTTCGACGCCCCGCGCGCCGGACTGCTGATCGCCGGGCTGGAGGTGCCGCACCTGCACCTGCACGTGTTCCCGGCATTCAGCCTCGGCGACTTCAACATCTCGGGCGCCGACCCGAACCCCTCGCCGGAGTCCCTGGACGAGGCGCAGGCCACCATCAAGGCGACGCTGCGCGAGCTCGGCCACGGGGCGAACGTCCCGGCCTGACACCGCCGCTGGTTCCGCCGAGTGTGCACCTGCTGTCGCAAACGTCGAGTGGGTGCGCACACAGGTGCACACTCGGCGGGGCACGCTGCCGCCGCCGGCCGGTGGGGCTAGTCGGGCCGCTCGATCCGCGGCAGCAGCACCCGGAACACCGCGCCGCCGCCCTCCGGCGACTCCACCGCGACCGTGCCGCCGTGCGCGGCGACCAGCGCCGACACGATGGACAGGCCCAGCCCGCTGCCGCCGGACTCCCTGGTGCGAGAGCTGTCCGCGCGGTAGAACCGCTCGAAGACCCGCTCCCGCGTCTCCGCGTCCAGTCCAGGCCCCGTGTCGGCGACCTCCAGCACGGCATCCGGCCCCTCGGTCCCGACCCGGACGGTGACCGCGGCGTCGGCCGGGGTGTGGCTGAGCGCGTTGCCCACCAGGTTGCCGAGCACCTGGCGAAGCCGCGCCTCGTCGCCGAGCACCTCGGCCTGCCCGGGGCCGCCGAGCACCTCGAGCCCGATCTCGCGTTGTGGGGCAACTGCTCTGGCATCGTGGACCGCGTCGGAGGCGACGGTGAGCAGATCCACCGGCGCGCGTTCGAGCGGGCGCTGCGCGTCGAGCCGGGCCAGCATCAGCAGGTCCTCGACCAGCAGGCCCATCCGGGCGGCCTCGCCCTCGATCCGCGACATCAGCAGCCCGGTGTCGGTCATCGCGCCCTGCCGGTACAGCTCGGCGAACCCGCGGATGGTGGTCAGCGGGGTTCGCAGCTCGTGGCTGGCGTCGGCGACGAAGCGTCGCATCTTCTGCTCGGACCGGCGGGCCGATTCCTCGGAGGCCTCGGTGGCCGCGAACGCGGTCTGGATCTGGGCGAGCATCCCGTTGAGCGCCGCCGACAACCTGCCGACCTCGGTCCTGCCGCCGTACTCGGGCACCCGGCTGTGCAGGTCCCCGGCCGCGATGGCCGCGGCCGTGTGCTCCACCTCGACCAGCGGGCGCAGGCTGCGCCAAACGACGAAGTACCCGAGCACGGCCAGGATCAGCAGAACCACGGCCCCGATCACGAGCTGGAGGATCACCAGCCGTTGCACGGTGGCGTCGACGTCGGACAGGCTCACCGCGACCGTCACCGTGCCCATCGGCGAGGTGTTGGCCAGCACCCGCCACCGCTCCCCTGGGTCACCGACCGAGCCCACCGTGACCGGCTCCGAACCGAGATCCTGCGGCAGATCCGGTTGGCTGGCGTCGTCGTTGATGACGAACTGGGGCTGTCCGCCGGGGGCCTGCACGAGGACGAAGAACTGGGTCGGCGGCCGGTCGGGCCCGGGCGCGGGCAGCGCGAACGGAGGCGGCGGCAACGGCAGCGCCTGGGGCTTCGCCCAGCCGTGCGCCGCGTCGCGCAGCACCTCGTCGGTGCGGGCGACCAACGAGTTCTCCAGCGACGAGGTGACCGCAACCCCTGACACGAGCAACCCCAGGCCCGCGAGCAGCACGAGCGCCGCCACCAGCGACAACCGCAGCGGGACCCGGCGCGCCATCACGGCTCCCTGGGCTCGCGCATCACGTAGCCGACCCCGCGCAGGGTGTGGATCAGCCGCCGGTCCCCGGTGTCGACCTTGCGCCGCAGGTACGACACGTACGACTCGACCACCCCGACCTCGCCGCCGAAGTCGTAGTGCCACACGTGATCGAGGATCCGCGGCTTGCTCAGCACCACGCCTGCGTTGACCATGAAGTACCGCAGCAGCGTGAACTCCGTCGGCGACAACGACACCGGCTCGCCTGCCTTCCACGCCTCATGGGTGTCGTCGTCGAGCTCGAGGTCCGCGAACCGGATACGTGCGGACTCGGCGGACTGCGCGCCGCCCGCCGCCCGTCGCAGGATCACCCGCAGCCGGGCCACCACCTCCTCGAGGCTGAACGGTTTGGTGACGTAGTCATCGGCGCCGAGGGTGAGCCCGGCGACCTTGTCCTCCACCGCGTCCCGCGCGGTGAGGAACAGCACCGGCGCGTCGACGCCGTCGGCCCGCAGCCTGCGCAGCAGGCCGAAGCCGTCCATGCCGGGCATCATCACGTCCAGGATCACCGCGTCCGGCCGGAAGCCGCGCGCCCGGTCGAGGGCCTCCGGCCCGGTGGCGGCGGTCTCGACCTCGAAGCCCTGGAACCGCAGGCTCACCGACAGCAGTTCGACGATGGTCGGCTCGTCGTCGACGACCAACACCCTGGCCTCGGTTCTGGTGGCGCTCACTCCCCCATCTTGTTCGTGATCGCTGCCAGGAGGCTGGACATCGGCTGTGAACTTCCTGTGAGTCGGCTCGAGGACCCGTGCGCTAGAGTTTCCCTTGCGCTCCCTCGGGAGTTCCCCGGTTCCTGTCGACGTCGGAACCGGATGCAGCACTCACGGTGTGGCTTGCCTGATTCTCTCAGGGCCACGCCGACCTCGACGGTCACAGCACCGGACGCGCGCCGTCCGGCGTCCCTTTCGTGCCGTCCTCCGACTCGATCCGGAAATCGGGTGCTCACGCATTCTCGAGGGGTCCGGATCGCGAGGCGCCCGCCGGGCGGTCCCACCTGGGATTCGCCCGGCGGACGACCCACCGACGAGCACCTGCCGACACCGCGGATCCCCGCACCCGGCGATGCGGCAGACTCTGGGTGTGACCGCCGACAAGTGCCCGCACACCATCGCCGGGCCGACCCCTGCGACCGATCCGGCGCCGGCCGCGCCGGTGGGGCCGGCAGCCGTCATCCCGAGGCCCCGCCACCGGCTACCTGTGCTGGGCGATCTGCTGAGCGTCGACCCGGCCAAGCCGGTGCAGAAGGAAATGCGGATGGCCGCCGAACTGGGCCCGATCTTCGAGCGCAAGATCGTCGGCCAGCGCCTCGTCGTCGTCTCTGGCGTCGACCTGGTGTCGGAGGTCAACGACGAATCGACCTGGGCGAAGTCCCTCGGCCAGCCGATCCGCAAACTCCGCAGCATTGCGGAGGACGGGTTGTTCACGGCGTTCAACAACGAGCCGAACTGGGCCAAGGCACACAACATCCTGGCCCCCGGCTTCAGCCAGGCCGCGCTGCGCGGCTATCACGGTTCGATGCTCCGGGCCCTCGACGGCCTCCGGTCGGCGTGGGATGGGGCCGCGGCCACCGGCGACCCGGTCGACGTCTCCCGGGACATGAACCGGCTCACCCTCGATGTGATCGGACTGGCCGGGTTCGGCTACGACTTCGGCTCGTTCACGAAGTCCGCAGGAGCGGAGCCCGCGGAGCGACCAGTGTCAGAGGACCCGTTCGTGACGGCCATGTCGCGGGCGCTGGCTCACATCAACCGCACCTCGAACGACCTTCCTTTCGTGCGAAAGCTGTTCGGCCGGAAGGCCGCCGAACAGCATAAGGCCGATATCGCTCTGATGCGCTCGGTCGTCGACGACGTGATCGCGGAGCGGAGCCGACACCAGGGTGGTCACGACGACCTCCTCGACCTGATGCTGGGCACCGTCGACCCGGCCAGCGGGGAATCCCTCGACCCGGTGAACATCCGCAACCAGGTACTCACGTTTCTGGTCGCTGGCAACGAGACCACAGCGGGGACACTCGGATTCGCCCTCTACTACCTGGCCAAGCACCCGGAGATCGCGGCCGCAGCCCGCGCGGAGATCGTCGCCGTGGCCCCCGGCGACGCCCCGCTCTCCTTCGACCAGATCGGGAAATTGCGGTACCTGCGCCGGGTGGTCGACGAGACCCTGCGCCTGTGGCCCGCCGCGCCTGGCTACTTCCGCAAGGTCCGGACGGACACGATGCTCGGCGGCCGGTACGCGATGCCAATGGGATCCTGGGTGTTCGTGCTGCTACCGCAGCTGCATCGAGACCCGGTGTGGGGAAACGACACCGAGACCTTCGACCCGGACCGTTTCCTGCCGGAACAGGCCCGCAAGCGGCCGCGCGACGCGTACCGGCCGTTCGGGACCGGCCCCCGGTCCTGCATCGGGCGCCAGTTCGCGCTCCACGAGGCCGTGCTGACGCTGGCGGAACTGCTGCGCCGGTACGAGTTCACCGGCGACCCGGCGTACACACTGGACATCCAGGAAGCGGTCACCCTCAAGCCACGCGGCTTCACGCTCCGGATCCGATCGCGATGACCGGGAGCGTCGAGACACCGTGAACGAATGGCACTTGATCGAAACGTTGGCCGAGGACTCGCCCACCGTGGTCAGCACCGGCGGAACGGTGCGCGCGTGGACCTCGGCCGGCCGGCTGTCGCCCGCCCCCGGCGTCCGGGTCGAACCACTGGTCGAGGCCGTGCGGTCCGGCCGCCGCCGCGAGGTCCTCGAGGCGCAGAGCCAGAGGGGCGAGCGCAAGCGGTACCGCCTCGAGGCCTTCCCCGTCCTCGGACCGTCCGGCGACACCCACGGCGTCCAACTGTGGATCGGGGAGGCCGACGCCCCGCCCTCGCCGCCGCGGATGGCGTCCGGCATCTCCTGGTTGCTCGAGCGCCTCATGATCGCGCAGACGCTCGAGGCGTCGATGATGTCCGGGGTCAGCCCCGCCGACCACGTCACCGAACGGACGCCTGCCGAGTACTACGCCAAGGCGGTCAAGTTCGACGAGTCGGAATCGCTGTTCGCACTGGCCTTCAATCCTCAGCCTGGCGCCCGATGGGACGCCGACATGAGCGTGCTGCACGCCGACGGCCGGATCATGCGGTGGCACTGCTGGGCCAGGGCCAGGACCGAACCGGGGCAGGCGGGCCTGCGCCTGCTCTGGCACGACGTCACCGACACGGTCGAGCCCCGCAGGCCGACGCTCGCAGAGCTCGGCATGCAGGAGGTGATGCGGGGGGCCGGGATCTACACCGCGCTGTTCGAGACCGAGCTGGGGGTGCTGACCATGTGGCTGGCAGAGCCGGCCCCGTGGGTGCACTGGCGCGGCATCGAGGGCGGCAACCGGGTCATCCACCCGGAGGATCAGGGCGTGCTCGAGCTGGCCCGCGCCCGCTTCGATTCCGGATCCGTCGAGCCCGTCGAGGCGGTGGCACGGCTTCGGGCGGGCGAGGACGAGTGGGCGCTGTCCAGCCTGCGCATCTCGCCGTATCCGGGCGGGCTGGGCAATCGGCTTGCGATCGTTCAGATCTCGCGGGTGCCGCGGAGCTGACGTCCGCCTTTGCGGCGGTGGTGACCGAAGACACCCGCACCCGGGGCATTTCGTTTGCTACGGTAAAGACGTCAACATGACATCCGGACGAGCAGCACCGTACCCGGCCAGCGACAAGACGGTGCCTTGGGAGAATCACACCATGGCATGGATCGTGCTCGTCATTTCTGGAATCTTCGAGGCCATCTGGGCCACCGCTCTCGGTAAGTCCGAGGGTTTCTCGAAGCTCAACCCCTCGATCGTGTTCGGCGTCGCCCTCGTGATCAGCATGGGCGGGCTCGCCTACGCGATGCGCTCTCTCCCCATCGGTACCTCGTATGCGGTGTGGGTCGGCATCGGCGCGTCCCTCACGGTCGCCTACGCGATGATCACCGGCTCCGAATCGTCGTCGATCGTCAAGGTCCTGCTGATCCTCGGCATCGTCGGCTGCGTGATCGGACTCAAGGTCCTGCACTGACAACCCGCCGCACCCGGACCGGGCGTGTTGCCCGTCACCCCAGGGTTACAGTTACTTCATGAACCTGGTGGCGATGGTCACACTCCCGGTGCGGGCCAGCCTCGCGATCACCGACTCGGCTCTGGGGGTGGCCGAAACCGCCCTCGGCGCCGCCCGCGTCATGCTCGCCGCCTCGACCTCCCCCGGGGCGGCGGCGAGCCTCGGCGGGTTCGCCTCGGCCAACCCCTCCGGACCGCTGAAGCTGCTGCAACAGGTCGCCGAGCTCGCCTCGGACCAGCGTCCACTCGGCCAGGCGATGCGCCCCGGCGGGCCACTGGACCGACTCCTCGAACCGGGCGGCGTTGTCGACCGGCTCACCGCACCCGGCGGCACCCTGGAACGGATCATCGAACCGGGCGGGCCGCTCGAGCGTGTGCTCGCCACCGGTGGCCCTGTCGACCGACTGCTCGACGTGGACGGACCGGTGGAGCGGCTGCTCGCCCCCGGCGGGCTGCTCGACCGGCTCACCGCCGAGGACGGACCGCTCGAACGCCTCACCGCCACCGCCGGTCCGCTCGAAACCCTCACCCGCGAGGGCGGACTCATCGAGCGCGCGCTCGAGGAGGACGGCATCCTCGAGACGCTGCTGGCCAAGGACGGCGCGCTCGAACGGATCATCGCGGACGGCGGACCGCTCGACCAGATCGTCAGCCTCTCCGAGACGCTGGCGTCCCTGGCGCCCAACCTCGAGAAGATGGGCGACAGCATCGAACTGCTCCGCGAGACCGTTGGGGTCCTCAGCGCGGCGGTGGGCCCGCTCGGCGACCTCGCCGGCCGGCTGCCCGGCCGCTGGCTCAAGGGCGGCCGGGGCAACGGCACCGAATACAGCTAGACGCCGCGGCAACCGGTTCCGGTGGCGCTGCGCCGAATCCACCCCTACCGTGTGACGGTGCCCGAACTCGCCCGCACGCTCGGGGTCCGCGACAGCGTGCTGATCGGCCTCGGCTCGATGATCGGGGCCGGGATCTTCGCCGCCCTCGCCCCTGCCGCGCAGGCCGCCGGGACAGCGCTGCCCCTCGCGCTGGCGGTCGCCGGGATTGTCGCCTACTGCAACGCCACCTCGTCCGCCCGGCTCGCGGCCCGATACCCGAGCTCGGGCGGGACCTATGTGTACGGCCGCGAGCGGCTCGGCGAGTTCTGGGGATACCTGGCCGGCTGGGGCTTCGTGATCGGCAAGACCGCGTCCTGCGCCGCGATCGCCCTGACCGTCGGGGCCTACGCCTGGCCCGCGCACGCGCACGCCGTCGCTGTGGCCTCCGTGCTCGCGCTGACCGCGGTCAACTATGTGGGAGTGCAGAAGTCGGCGCTGCTGACCCGGGTCCTGGTCGCGGTGGTGCTCGCCGTGCTGGCGGTCGTGGTCGTCGTGGGCCTGGGCTCCGCGGCGCCGGGCCGCTGGGCGGACGGCGGCTCGGGCGGCGCCGTGGGCGTGCTGCAGGCCGCCGGGCTGCTGTTCTTCGCGTTCGCAGGCTACGCCCGGATCGCCACGCTCGGCGAGGAGGTCCGCGACCCGCGGCGCACCATCGGCCTGGCCATCCCCATCGCGCTGGGCATCACGCTGGTCGTGTACGCACTGGTCGCGGCGGCGGCGTTGAAAACCCTTGGCCCGCAGGGTCTGGCGGCGGCGACCGATCCGCTGGCGCAAGTGGTGCGGGCGGCAGGCGCGCCCGGCCTG
>Ga0105243_10000273_pt1 | contig 57562 bp, 51 predicted proteins | sample KBSM34metaG_FD_81525 | JGI IMG/M metagenome (GOLD analysis project Ga0105243, IMG submission 81525) | Miscanthus rhizosphere microbial communities from Kellogg Biological Station, Michigan, USA - KBS M3-4 metaG | ecosystem: Host-associated > Plants > Roots > Rhizosphere > Soil | place... | reverse complement strand
TCAACGATTCATCAATGACCACCATCCGCGTTAAAGAAAACGAGCCCTTCGACGTCGCCCTGCGCCGCTTCAAGCGCACCATCGAAAAGCTCGGCCTGCTGACCGACCTGCGCGCCCGCGAGTTCTACGAGAAGCCGACGGCCGAGCGCAAGCGCAAGAAGGCAGCTGCGGTCAAGCGCCACTACAAGCGCGTGCGCAGCATGCAGCTCCCCAAGAAGCTGTACTAAGCAACGCCCAGGGTGGCTGGCCCCGACGAAAGTCCCCGCCAGCGCCCCGTTGCACCAGCCGCGCCAGGGAAACCTGCCGCGGCTTTTGTTTTTTCCGAAAGGTTGCGAAGAATGACTCTCAAAGAACAAATCACCGAAGACATGAAGACGGCGATGCGCGCCAAGGACTCGGAGCGCTTGGCCACCATCCGCCTGCTGCTCGCCGCCATGAAGCAGAAGGAAGTCGACGAGCGCGTGGAGCTCGACGACGCCATGGTCGTGGCCATCGTCGACAAGATGGTCAAGCAGCGCAAGGACTCGATCGCCGCGTTCACCACGGGTGGCCGCGCCGACCTGGCCGACAAGGAAGCCGCCGAGATCAAGGTGCTCGAGGTCTACCTGCCCCAGCGCATGAGCGCCGATGAAACGGCCGCCGCGGTGAAGGCCATCGTGGCCGAACTGGGCGCCTCGGGCCCCGGCGACATGGGCAAGGTGATGGGCGTGGTCAAGACGCGCCTGGCTGGCAAGGCCGACATGGGCCAGGTCAGCGCCGCGGTCAAGGCCGCCCTCACGGGCGCCTGAGGCGGCCACCGCCATGAAGAACGGCAGCAGCAGCCCGCTCGGCGCCGTCCCCGTCGCGACGATCCCGAAGGCCTGCGCCTGCCTGGTCGATGCGCAGGGCCGGCTGCTGGTGTTCCGTCATCCCGAAGACGGCAACATGCAGCTGCCCAAGGGCACCATCGAGCCCGGCGAGTCGCCCGAGGCGGCCGTGCGGCGCGAGCTGCTCGAAGAGTCGGGCCTGGTGTTCGCCGGCCGGCTCGAATCGCTGGGCACGCTGGAGCGCGAATGCGAAGCCGGCGTCGAAGGCAACACGCACCGCCATCCGCAGCGCTGGCACATCTTCCTGATGCGCGACCACCGCGCCCTGCCCGAGACCTTCGAGCACATGGCCACGGGCAGCCCGGAAGAAGAAGGCCTGGTGTTCTCGTTCTACTGGCTCGAGGCCGACGCCCCCATCGAGGACTTCGCCCTGCCCTACCGCCAGACCATCGAGCGCGTGCGCGCGGCCCTGCTGGCCGCCAGCTGACCGATCACGGGATCAGGCGGACATGACGGCGCGCAGCGCCATGTACGCCCCCAGCAGCGCCAGCCCGATCAGGAAGCAGCGCCGGAACACGGCCACCGGCAGCCGCTGCCGCAACCAGGTGCCCAGCACCATGCCGCCGACCGCCGGCACCAGCATCGCCAACGACCCGCCCAGCACCGCCGCCGGGTAGCTTCCGTTGGCCGCCAGCCCCAGGGCCAGCACCACGGTCGAGGTGGTGAACGAGATGCCCATGGCCTGGATCAGCGCATCGCGCTGGAAACCCAGGGCCTGCAGGTACGGCACGGCCGGCACCGCGAACACGCCGGTCACGGACGTCACCAGTCCCGTCGCAGCGCCCACCACGGGCCCCAGCCAGCGCGCCTGTGCGTCGCTCACGTGCAGCTGCCGCCCCGTCAGCCCCCACAACGCATAGATCACCAGCGCCACGCCGAGCGCCAGCGAGGCCCAGGCCCCGGCCGGTACGCCCAGCCACCACGCCCCGGCCAGCGTGCCCACCACCACGCCGGCCTGCATGCGACCGATGCGGCGGAACACCGCGCCGAAGCTGGCGCGCGGCCCGGTCTGCCAGAGGTTGGTGACCAGCGACGGCACGATCAGCAGCGCCGCCGCCTGTGCGGGCGACATCCACAGCGCGAGCAGCGCCATCGCCACGGTCGGCAGCCCGAGGCCGATCACGCCCTTGATCAGGCCGGCCAGCAGGAACACCGCGGCCGCCGCGGCCCACAGGCCCATCGCTTCATTGGAGATCGTCATCGCCGCGGAGTCTGCCGACCGGCGCCTTCACTGGAAATGCGGCTTTCGCGCAGCCAGCCTCAGGCGCAGGCTGAGGCTGGCGTGCTACCTTGCGGCCCATCATGCGATTCGATCTGACCGACCTGCGGCTCTTTCTCCACGTCGTCGAAGCCGGCAGCCTCACGGCCGGCGCCGGCCGCTCGCACATGACGCTGGCCTCGGCCAGCCAGCGTGTGCGCGGCATGGAAAACGCGCTCGGCACCCCGCTGCTCACGCGCCACGCACAGGGCGTTCGCCCCACCGAGGCCGGACGCACGCTGCTGCACCATGCGCGCGTCGTGCTGCAGCAGATGGAGCGGCTGCGCGGCGAACTCGGCGAGTACGGCCAGGGCCTCAAGGGCCACGTGCGCTTCATGTGCGGCACCTCGGCGCTCACCGAGCACCTGCCCGAGGTGCTGAGCCGCTTCCTGGCCGAGCATCCGCGCATCTCGGTCGACCTCGAGGAGCGCGCCAGCCCCGACACCGTGGAGGCCCTGCGCAGCGGCCTGTGCGACATCGGCATCGTCTCCGACGCCATCGAGAGCGACGGCCTCGAATGCCACCCCTTCCGCCGCGACGACCTCGTGCTGGTGATGCCGCGCGGCCACGCGCTGGCCAGCCGGCGCCGCGTGCACCTGGCCGAGGTGGTCGACAGCGAGTTCGTCGGCCTGCCCGCCGACAGCGCGCTGCAGCAGCTGATCACCGGGCACGTGCGCGCGCTCGCCAGGCACCTGGCCTACCGCGTGCGCGTGCGCAACTTCGAGGCCGTGTGCCGCATGGTCGAGTACGGCATCGGCGTGGGCATCGTGCCGCAGACCGCGGCCGAGCGCTGCGCCCGTTCGATGAAGATCGCGCGCGCCTCGCTGGCCGACCCGTGGGCCGAGCGCACGCTGATGGCCTGCGTGCGCTCGTCGGAAGATCTGCCACTGAATGCGCGGCGCATGCTCGACTACCTCACCGCGCCACCACCGCCGCCGGCGGACGCTACGCGCAAGTGACCGGCCGCCCCTGCTGCGCACGCGCCGCCACGAACGCCTCGAAGGCCTCGCCACTGGTCTTGCGCGGCACGTAGCCGAACTGGGTCTTCAGCGCGGTGTTCAGCAGCACCGGCCGGTAGCGCAGGAAGTCGAGCTGCTCGGGCCCATAGCGGCTCACGCCCAGTGCCGAGCCCGCGGCCAGCGCCGCCTGCAGCACGCCGGCCGGCCAGGCGATGGCGCGCTTGCCGAGCCGCGCAGCAATCTCGTGGATCGTGAGCGCGCCGTCGCCCGCGAGGTTGTAACAACCGGACGGCGCGCCGCCGAGCGCATGGGCGATGGCGCCGGTCACGTCCTCGTCCCACACGAACACGAAGGGGCTGTCACTGCCGCGGATGGCGATCAGCCGCTTCTTCTCGAACAGCGCCGTGATCTGGTTGTCGACGCGCTCGCCGAGGATGGTGCCGATGCGCAGCACCGTCTGCGCCAGCGCGGGATGCTGCCTGCGGCACTCGGCCAGCATCTCTTCCACCTGCCGCTTGTGGTCGGCATAGGCGAACACCGGGTTGCCGCGCAGCGGCTGCGACTCGGTGATCCAGGCCGGGTTGTCCGCGTGGTAGCCGTAGGCCGCGCCGCTGGACGACACCACGATGTGCCCCACGCCGCGCGCCACGCAGGCGTCGAGCACGTTGCGCGTGCCGCCCACGTCCACCGAATGCTCGAAGGCGCGGTTCGAGTCCTTGCCCGGCGTGACGATGGACGCGAGGTGCACCACCGTGTCGATCGCGTGTTCGGCCAGCACGTCGGCGATGCCGTCGTCGCGCACGTCCTGCTGCAGGTAGGCCACGCCGGGCAGCCGGCGCTCCGTGGGCACCTCGCGCACGTCGAGTGCCACCAGCCTTTCGAAGGAACCTTGCGCGGCCAATGCGGCGAGCACGCTGCGCCCCAGAAAACCATCGCCGCCCGTCACCAGCACGCGCCGTGCGGACGCCTTCCAGACCTCGCTCATGGCGTCGCAGGCTTGCGCCCCCACCAGCTCGCCAGCGCCAGGCCCGCGATGATGTCCCAGAAGCCCCACACGCCGGCCACCACGGCCATGCCGCCGAGCCCGCCGAAGAAGCTGAAGATCAGCACCAGCCCGAGCCCCGCGTTGCGGATGCCCACCTCGATGGCCACCGCGCGCCGGTCGTAGTCGCCCAGCCCCGAGAGCCGCGCGCACAGGTAGCCCGTGCCGAAGGCCAGCGCGTCGTGGATCACCACGGCCATCAGCACCAGTCCCACGTAGTCGAGAAAGTAGCGCCAGTTGCCCGCGATGGCGCCAACGATGAAGGCGATCAGCGCCAGGAAGCTCAGGATGCGCGCCGGCTTCTTGATGCGCGCCGTGAGCCCCGGCAGCTTGTGTGCGCAGGCCACGCCCAGCACGAAGGGAATGCCGATGATCATCACGATGTGGCCCAGCATGTCGAAGGGGTCGAGCGCGATGGTCTTGAGCAGCACCGAGGCCGTGGGATGCAGGCCGCCCCAGAACGCGAAGTTCAGCGGCATCACCACGATCGACAGCGCGTTCGAGATGGCCGTCATCGACACCGACAGCGCCACGTTGCCGCCCGCGCGGTGCGTGAGGATCTGCGAGATGTTGCCCGGCGGGCAGCAGGCCACGAGGATCATGCCCAGCGCGATGCTCGGGCCCGGCTGCAGGATCAGCGTGAGCACGAAGGTCACGGCCGGCAGCACCACGAACTGCGCACCGATGCCCACCGCCATCGCACCGGGCATGCGCGCCACGCGCCTGAAGTCGTCGATGCGCGTGTCCAGCGCAATGCCGAACATCAGGAAGCCCAGCACCACGTTGAGCAGCACCAGCGAGGCCGGATTGAAGTGCAGGCGGATCTCGTCGACAGGCAGCATGCGCGGAACCTCGTGAAGAAGGGATCGGTCGGTCAGTCAGCCAGTGCGGCAGCGGCCTGGCGCACGGCCGCGCGGTAGGTGTCCTTGTGCACGTAGTAAGCCATGCGCTCCAGCTGCAGGTACTTGAAGCCGCCCGACAGGTCGGGCGGCGGCCCCTGCACCGCCGTGCGCAGCGCCACGGCCTTGGGCGAGCCCGCCGCCTGCGCGCGGAAGTAGCGCGCCAGCAGCTCGGCCTGCTCGTAGCGCCCCTGCCAGCCGATGCCGCTGGCCTCGATCATGCCGAGCACGCCCAGCGTCTCGAAGCGCGGCGAGAAGATGTTCAGGTACAGGCGCGGTGCCATGCCCTGCCAGTTGAGCAGCTCGCGGTCGATGAACGGGTAGTGCAGCGCGTAGCCCGTGGCCGTGAGGATCAGGTCGTAGTCGCGCGCGCTGCCGTCCTTGAAATGCACGGTGCGTCCGGCGAGCCGCGCGATGTCGGCGCGCACGCCGATGTCGCCATGGCCCACGTGGTGCAGCACCAGCGAGTTCACCACCGGGTGCGACTCGTACATCTTGTAGTCGGGCTTCGGAAAACCGAAGCGCACCGGGTCGCCGGTGAACCACTGCAGCACGGTGGCGTCGACCTTCTGCTTGAGCCACGGCGGCAGCGGGCGCTTGCCGCCCAGCGTGTCGGCCGGCTTGCCGAACACGTACTTGGGCACGAAGTAGTAGCCGCGCCGCACCGAGATGTCGACGCTCTGCGCGTAGTGCACCGCATCGACCGCGATGTCGCAGCCCGAGTTGCCCGCGCCGACGATCAGCACGCGCTTGTCCTTGAACAGTTCCGCGTGCTTGTAGCGGCTGATGTGCAGCAGCTCGCCGTCGAAGTGGCCTTCGAACTGCGGATGCTTGGGCTCGGAGAGCGTGCCGTTGGCGATCACCACGCCCTTGTATTCGTCGGTTTCCACGGTGCCGTCGGGCGCCTCGACGCTCACGCGCCAGCGCGTGTCGGGCGCGTCGCTCACCGGCTCCACACGCAGCACGCGCGTGCCGAAGCGGAAGTGCGCGCGCAGGCCGAAGCGGTCGGCAAAGTCGCTGAAGTAGCGGCGCAGCTCGCGGTGGCTCGGGTAGTCGGCCACGGTGTCGGCCATCGGAAACTCGGCGAACTCGGTGGTGCGCTTGCTCGAGATCAGGTGGGCCGAGTGGTAGACCGTGGAGCGCGGGTTGTCGATGTCCCAGAGGCCGCCCACGTCGCTGTGCGCCTCGAAGCCTTGGAACGGAACGCCAAGCTTCTGCAGATTGCGGGCGCCCGCCAGGCCCGAGGGGCCGGCGCCGATGAGGGCGATCTGTTCGTGCGTGGGAACGGTGGCGGCGGCAGCGGAAGGCGTCATCGGCGGGGAGGTTCTTTCGGGGAGTTCAGGCCGGGGATGGCGGTGGCGCCCGCCTCGCCCACGCGCGGCTTGCGCGGCTGGCCGCGCAGCAGGCGGTCGTGCAGCGGCGCGGGCAACAGGTCGAGCGCTTTCGACAGCCAGCCGATGCGCCGCGGCAGCACGATCTTTTCGCGCCGTGCGGCTAGGCCCGCCAGCAGCTGGCGCGCCGCCGCGTCGGCCTCGAGCAGCCCCGGCATCGCGAAGCGGTTGCCGGCCGTGAGCGCGGTGCGGATGTAGCCCGGGCTCACCGTGTGCACCGTGAGCCCCGTGCCGCGCAGCTCGGCGCGCAGGCTTTCGAGATAACGGATCAGGCCGCCCTTGCTCGCGCAGTAGGCGCCGTTGCCCGGCATGCCGTGCCAGCCCGCGATGCTGGCCACGCCGACAAGCGCGCCGCGGCCCTGGTCGCGCATCGGCTGCAAGAAGGGCTGGAAAGTGGTGGCCGCGCCGAGCAGGTTGATCTCGAGCATGCGGCGGAACACGGCCAGGTCATCGGCCTCGGCGGTGTCGTAGCCGCCGGCCACGCCCGCGTTGGCGATCACGAGGTCCGGCGGGCCGAAGCGCTGCATCCAGTCGGCCGCCATCGCCTGCATGGCGGGGCTGTCGGACACGTCGGGCGTGTAGGCCTTGCAGCGCCCTTCGGCTGGGGCTGCGAGTGCCGCGAGGCGGTCGGTGTCGAGCCCCACCAGCGCCACGCGCGCGCCGCCGTCGATCAGCGCACGCGCCAGCGCCTGCCCGAGGCCGCCGCAGGCACCGGTGAGAACGACATTGCGAAACGGCAAGAGCATGGGCAGGGAGGCGCGCAAGGCTGCAAGTGGCAAAACGCAGCCACTGTAGCCGCGCCCTGCCGGCGCACTCCCCAGCGTTTCCCCTTGCCCCGCGCCCTTGCGGGGCGTTCAGGCCGCTTCGGCGGCAGGGAATTCGATCTGGATCTTCACATCCGTGACGCGCCCCGCCGCCGCCTCCTCGAAGGCGGCGATGCCGTCCTCGAACGCGAAGGTGCGCGAGATGAAGGGCTTCACGTCGACCTGCCCCGACGCGATGAGCGCCAGTGCGCGCGGGAAGATGTTGGCGTAGCGGAACACCGACTCGATGCGCGCCTCCTTCGCCTGGATCGCGACGATGTCGAAAGCCACCTTCGCGGCGGGTATGCCCACCAGCACGAGGCAGCCACCGGGGCACAGCAGGTCGAACACGTTGTCGAAGGCGCGCGCGCTGCCGCTGGCTTCGAAGACCACGTTCGCGCCCCAGCCATCGGTGAGGGCCTGCACGGTGTCGGCCAGGTTGGTGCTGCGCACGTCGACCGTCGTCACCGCCGGGTTGTGGGCGAACAGCGCCAGCTTCTCGGGCACGAGGTCGGCCAGGATCACGCGCGCCGCGCCGCCCGCGAGCGCGGCCAGCGCCGTCATCGCGCCGATGGTGCCGGCGCCGATGACCACCGCCACGTCGCCCGGCTTCAGCGCCGCCTTCTTCGCGGCCTGCAGGCCGATGGCCAGCGGCTCGACGATGGCGCCTTCGCCGAAGCTCACGTTGTCGGGCAGGCGGAAGGTGAAGGCCGCCGGGTGCACCACGTAGGGCGTGAGGCAGCCGTGGATCGGCGGCGTGGCCCAGAAGCGCACAGCCGGGTCGAGGTTGTAGAAGCCTTCGCGCACGGCGCGCGAGTCCATGTCGGGAATGCCGGGCTCCATGCAGACGCGGTCGCCGGGCTTCAGGTGGGTGACTTCGGCGCCCACCTCGGCCACCACGCCCGAGGCCTCGTGGCCGAGGATCATGGGCGCGTCGACGACGTACGGGCCGATGCCGCCGTGCTGGTAGTAATGAACATCGCTGCCGCACACGCCCACGGTGTGCATGCGGATCTTCACGTCGCGCGGGCCGACGTGCAGCGGCAGCTCGACATCGCGCAGCGTGATCTCGTGCGCCTTTTCCAGAACCAGTGCTTTCATTGCATCTTTCTCAGAGGGTTGAAATGGGGCCGCACACTCAGTGCAGCACGGCGTCCGGACGCAGCAGCGAAGCGCCCGTCGCGACATCGAACAGGTGCACCTGCTGCGCATCGGCCACGAAACGCAGCGGCTCGCCGAGCCGGGGGCCCGCGGCGGACGGCAGGAGCACGGCGATCTCTTCGCCGCCCTGCCCGACGCTCACCAGCACTTCGTTGCCGAGGTATTCGATGAGCTGGACCTCGCCTGCAAAGCCTTCGCCGTTCGCCCGGGTGGTGTCGAGGTGCAGGTGCGCGGGGCGCACGCCCAGCGTCACGCGCGCGCGGCCTTCGAGCGCGAAGCGGCGCGCATCCACGCGCACCGAACCACCGCCCCCGCGCAGCTCGCACTGCCCGCCGTCCAGGCCGTGCACCGCCATCTCCATCAGGTTCATCGGCGGCGTGCCGATGAAGCCGGCCACGAAGGCCGAGCGCGGGCGCTCGAAGATTTCCTGCGGCGTGCCGACCTGCTCGATGCGCCCGTCGCGCAGCAGCACGATGCGGTCGGCCAGCGTCATGGCCTCGTGCTGGTCGTGCGTGACGTACACGGTGGTGGTCTTCAGCGTCTGGTGCAGCTTCGCGATCTCGATGCGCATGTGATTGCGCAGCTTGGCGTCGAGGTTCGACAGCGGCTCGTCGAACAGGAACACCTTCGGCGTCTTGATCATCGCGCGCGCAATCGCCACGCGCTGCTGCTGGCCGCCCGACAGCTCGGTGGGCTTGCGCTGCAGGTAGCGCTCCAGGCCCAGCGTGTCCGACACCTCCTTGATGCGGCTGTCGATCTCGGCCTTGGGCACCTTCAGGCGCTTGAGCCCGAACGCGATGTTGTCGCGCACCGTCATGTGCGGGTACAGCGCGTAGTTCTGGAACACCATCGCGATGCCGCGCTCCTGCGGCGGCAGGTCGTTCACGCGCTGGCCGCCGATGTGCAGGTCGCCGCCGCTGATGTCTTCCAGGCCCGCGAGCATGCGCAGGATGGTCGACTTGCCGCAGCCCGAGGGGCCGAGGAACACGACGAACTCGTTGTCGGCCACGTCGAGATCGAAGGCATGGACGACCTGCGTTTCCCCGTAGCGCTTGATGAGGTGGTGACAGCGGATGGCAGACATTTTGGGTTCTGGAGAAAGGGAAGCGACGGGGTTCATTCAGCCTCCCGCTTGCGCTTGAACGCGGCATTGAGAAAACCGCTGAGCACGCCCACCATGAGCAGCGGCGGCAGCGACAGCAAAATGACCGAGGCATTCAAAATGCCCCACGGCACGTCGCGCCCGAGCTGGCTGAGCTCCGACGCCACGATGGGCAGCGTCTTGGCCTCGGAGGTGGTGAGCATCAGCGCGATGAGGAACTCGTTCCACACCAGCACGAAGCCGAAGGCGATGGCGCCCACCAGCGAGCGTGCGGCAATCGGCAGCGCGATGCGAAAGAAGATCGCGTAGGGGCCGTAGCCGTCGACGCGGCCGGCCTCTTCGACTTCCTTCGGCACCGCCTTGAAGGCCGGGATGGCGAGCCAGATCACGGTCGAGAGCGTGAGCAGCGTGTAGGTGGCGATGAGTGCGGTGCGCGAGTCGTACAGCTCGAGCTGCAGCCAGATCACCATGAGCGGAATGGCCACCGCCACCGGCGGCAGGAAGCGCATCGACAGCACGAAGAACTGGATGTCGTTGCCCCAGCGCAGCGGGTAGCGCGCCAGTGCATAGGCGGCCGGCAGGCCCAGCACCGCGCCGATGATCACCGCCGCGCCCGCCACCACGATCGAGTTGACCAGCCCCGCGGCCACGGCCTCGCGGTTCAGCACGTACAGGTAGTTGTCCAGCGTGGGCGTGAAGAAGAACTTCGGCACGGCCGAGACGATGTCGACCCGGTTCTTGAACGAGTTGAGAAAGGTCCACAGCACGGGCACGAGCGCCGAGAGCCCAGCCGCGATGAGCGCCAGCCGCGCCAGCAGCGTTCCGATGGCAAGCTTCTTCATGACGGTTTGGTCCATTTCCAGATGTAGGTGAACGCGACCGTCGAGGCGACCATCATCAGCACCGCCATGCTCGACGCGTACGAAATGCGGCCCGACTCGATGAAGCCCTGCGAGAAGGCATACATGTCGAGCGTCTCGGTCGAGATGCCGGGGCCACCGCGCGTCATCACGTAGATGAGGTCGAAGGCACGCAGCGACTCCACCATCTTCACGAAGGCCAGGCTGATGAGCGGCGCCTTCAGCATCGGCAGCGCCACGTAGGCATACACCTCCCAGGTCTTCGCGTGGTCCAGCCGCGCGGCCTCGAAGGGCTGCGGCGGCAGGGTTTCGAGCAGCTTCAGCACGATGACCCCGAAGAACAGTCCCCACTGCCACACGTCGACGAAGGCCACCGTGAGCAGCGCCAGCACCGGGTCGGCGAACAGGTCCAGCGGCTCGCCGGTGATCGCCTTGTACGGCCACGTGATGAGGCCGAACAGCGGATGGAAGGCGAACTTCCAGACGAAGGCGGCCGACACGCGCGGCAGCAGCACCGGCACGATGAACAGCATCGACAGCACCTGGCGCCAGCGCGGCGTGGCGCAGCGGTGCATCAGCGTGCCCATGAGTACGGCCAGGGCCATGGTGGCGCTGACGGTCAGCACCTCCCACACCAGCGACACGCGCACCGAGTTGAGAAAGCGCCGGTCGGAGAACAGCTGCACGTAGTTGCTGAACCAGACCCAGCCGGTGTCGGCCTGGCCCAGCTCGCGGTCCTGCAGCGAGATGGCGATGGCGAACACCGTCGGCACCAGCGCCAGGACGGCCAGCACGAGCAGCCCCGGCCCGATGAACACGGCCGGCAGCCGTGTGGTGTGGGAACGCATGCTCACTTCTTGCGACGCGCGATCAGCTGCTTGGCATAGGCGTCGAGTTCGTCGAGCCCGCCCTGGATGTCGGTGCGCGAGCCGGTGATCAACTCTTCCAGAATGATCCCCCAGCGGTCGCCCAGGTCAGGCCAGGCCGGGTCTTGCCAGAAGTTCACGGCCGTGACCTTGCCGGTGTCGGCCAGCGCCTTGCCCAGGTCGGCGCCATAGCGCTTGGCGAACTCGGGGCTGCCGAGCACGCTGGTGCGGTTGAGTTCGCCGAACTGGCCTTGCGCCAGGCGGCGCTGCTCGTTCTCCTTGGACGTGGCCCAGGCGATGAACAGGCCCGCGCACTTCTTGGCCTCTTCGGTCTTGTTGGCGCGCGCGCCGATGGCCAGGCCGTGGCCGTAGCCGCCGCCGGTGAGCGGCGCGGGCGGCACGGCGTAGGCGATCTTGCCGACCACGGTCGACATCTTCGGGTCGAGCGCGTTGCCCGCCAGCGGTGTCGACTCGACCAGGATCGCGACCTTGCCGGCCAGGAAGGCGCCGGTGGATTCGTCCCATCCGCCCGTCTTGGTGCCGGGCGCGGAGTACTTGAAGAGGTCCAGGTAGGTCTGGGTCGCCTTCACGGCGGCGGGCGAGTTGAAGACCGGCTTGTCGCCGTCGAACCACTGGCCGCCGTAGCCGCGGAAGAACGGCATCCAGCGCCACACGTTGGCGCCCGAGCCGCGCTGGCCGCGCAGCGCCACGCCGTAGACGCCGTTGGCCGGGTCGTTGAGCTTCTTCACGGCCGCCACGAACTCGTCGAGCGTGGCCGGCGGCTTGATGCCCGCCTTCTCGAGCAGGTCCTTGCGGTAGACCATGAGGTCGCCGCCGCCGGTCAGCGGCGCAAACCAGGCCTGGCCGGCGAAGGTCGCGACCTTCTGGCGGCCGGCGTCGAAGTCGGCGTAGTCGTAGCTGGCCGGGTAGTACGGCGTGAGCGGCACGATCCACTTGGACTGGACGAACTGCGCCACGTTGGCCTCGTCGACGTAGTACACGTGGTACTTGCCGACCGTGGACGCATCGGCGCGCGACTTGGCGCGGCGGTCGTTCTCGTTGAGGTTGTCGATGCTGAACGAGGCACCGCTCAGGCGCTTGAACTCGTCCTTGGATTTCTCGAGCAACGTCAGGCCTTCGCGCGGTTGCGACAGGACGCGCACGTCCTCCTTGCAGACCTGCGCCAGCGCGGCGGGCGCCAGCGTGGCCAGCACCAGCGCGAGGCCGGCCAGACGGTGGGAATGCGGAATCGGCATGCTTGTCTCCTTCGTTGTTCGTGCAAATTGCCGGCGAAATGCCGGCAAATGCAACGAGACGAAGGTTAGGAGGCCGATCCGAAGGGCCTCCTACATGCCCACCGGGCACCTGATACTTTGCTGCCAAGCCGTCTCGGGGTTTAGCCCAAGAGGCAAGTACGTATCAGTCGGCCATCAGGCAGCGAGTGGCGTGTGCTGCGCGCTGCGCAGGCCGAAACGCTCCTGCGCCTGCTGCCGGTAGGCCGAGGGCGTCATGCCCTTGAGCTGCAGGAAGCGACGGTTGAAGTTCGCGAGGTTCGAGAAACCGACCTCGTAGCAGATGTCGCTCACCAGCCGGTCGGACACCTGCAGCATCTCGCAGGCCTTGGTGATGCGCAGCCGCGTGACGAAATCGGTGAAGGTGCTGCCCATGTGCTTGTGGAAATAGCGCGAGAAGCTGCTCTCGGCCATGTTGGCGACGCCGCACACGGTGGGCAGCGAGAGCTCTTCGGCCAGGTGGGCGTGCAGGTAGTCGAGCACGCGGCGCATGCGGGTGTTGGCCGTGGGGTCCTCGTCGCTCGGGTCGGCGTTGCTCGAGATCTGGCGCCAGTCGCTCCAGCTGGCGAGTTCGTGCAACAGGCCGATGAACTCCGACAGCCGGGCCATGCCCTTTTGCTTCTGCACGCGCACGAAGCGCTCGCGCACGAGGTCGCCGATGCCGAAGAACTCGATGCCCAGCTTGGCACGGTCGAGCATCGGCAGCACCGTCTCCAGCTCGGGGAACAGGTCGACGCCCTGGCGCAGGGGCGCGTCGCGGAAGTGGATCACCATGCTGCGGTCGGCCACGCCCTCGGGCGGCACGTCGTGCGAGATCCAGGTGTGCGGCAGCCGCGCGCCCACCAGGGCGACATAGCCGGGCTCGAAGCGGCCGATGTGGTTGCCGACGAAGGCGTCGCCGCTGGTGCGGTTGATGCACTGCAGCTCGTACTCGTCGTGGTAGTGCCAGCAGTCGAAGGGCCAGGGCACGCCGTGCTGCAGGCAGCGCACCGAACTGCTGCCCGCCGGCTCGAAGCCCAGGCGCGGGTCACGCAGCAGTTCGTGTTCGAGGGCCGGCTTGCGTACGGCGCTGTGTTTGCTCATGTCCTGTCCCCCTGTCCTTGAATGGAGGGGTCGTCGAGCCAGCGCCGTTGCGAGCGGCAGCGCCTGTCAGGCGCCCGCCACCTTCATGCGGTTGACCAGGATCGACCCCGTGGTTTTTGCGCCGAAAGTGTAAGCATCTGCGCCAATCGCTTCAATTCCCATCAGCATCTGACGCAAATTGCCGGCAATCGTGATTTCCTGCACCGGATAGGCGATGCGGCCGTTTTCCACCCAGAAACCGCTGGCGCCGCGCGAATAGTCGCCGGTCACGTAGTTGACGCCCTGCCCCATCAGCTCGATCACGAACAGGCCGGTGCCGAGCTTGGCGAGCATGGCGTCGAGGTCGTCGCCGTGCTTCGTGAGGCGCGAGCTCAGCGTCAGGTTGTGCGAGCCGCCGGCGTTGCCGGTGGTCTTCATGCCCAGTTTGCGCGCCGAGTAGGTCGAGAGAAAGTAGCCTTCGAGGCGGCCGGCATCGACCACCTTGCGGGCGCGGGTGATCACGCCTTCGTCGTCGAAGGGCGAGCTGCCCTTGCCGCGCAGCACGTGCGGGTCTTCGGCCACGTCGACGTGCTTGGGCAGCACCGGCTTGCCCAGCGAATCGAGCAGGAAGGTGCTCTTGCGGTACAGCGCCCCGCCGCTCACGGCCTGCACCAGCCCGCCCAGCAGGCCCACGGCCAGCGGCGACTCGAACAGCACCGGGCATTCGGTGGTCTTGATCTTGCGCGACTTCAGGCGGCTGAGCGCCCGTTCGGCGGCGTAGCGGCCCACGGCCTGCGGGCTGGCCAGTTCGTCGGCCGAGCGCATCGAGCTGTACCAGGCGTCGCGCTGCATGTCGTCGCCCTTGCCGGCGATGGGCGCCACCGAAATCGAGTGCCGCGAGCTGGCGTAGCCGCCGCGAAAGCCGTGCGTGTGGGCGCTGAAGAAGTGGCTCTGCTGCGCCGAGACGCCGGCGCCTTCGCTGTTGGTGATGCGCTTGTCGGTCGACAGCGCCGCCGCCTCGCACTCCAGCGCCAGCTTGGCGGCCTGCTCGCTCGTCACGTCCCAGGGGTGGAACAGGTCGAGCTCGGGCTGCACCTTGGCGATGTCTTCCTCGTCGGGCAGGCCGCTCACCGGGTCTTCGGCCGTGAAGCGGGCGATGTCGTAGGCCGCCTGCACCGTGCGGGCGATGGCCGCCTCGGAAAAGTCGGAGGTGCTGGCGTTGCCGCGGCGGTGGCCCACGTAGACCGTGATGCCCAACGACTTGTCGCGGTTGCGCTCGACGTTCTCGAGCTCGCCCTTGCGCACCGAGACGCTCAGGCCGCAGCCCTCGGAGGCCTCGGCGCCGGCGTCGGTGGCCCCGAGCTTTTTGGCGTGGGCCAGGGCCGAATCGACCAGGTTTTCGAAGAAGGAGCGGCTGTAGGCGAAGCCGGAATCGGCGCGCGAGGAGGATGTCGTCATGTGGTGGCTATGATACTTGCGCCCCCTGTTTCACGTTTTCCCTTCCGCGCCCCCTGTGCGCGTTGCAGCGCCGCACGGCGCGGCCCAGAATCCACCCCATGTCCCGCAAACCCAAAAAAGGCTATTTCGTCCGTGGCCACTTCGTTGCCGAAGGCAGCGAACTCGACCTGGAGCTCAAGCGCGAGCTCAAGGGCGGCACCGACGAAGCCAGTCGCACCGAACTCAAGCGCGAGAGCGCCGAACTGCAGAAACTGGGCGAAGAATTGCTCACCCTGCGCGCCGGCCTGTTCGACGCCCTCCCGCTGAGCGAGAAACTGGTCGATGCCATCGCCGAGGCGAAACGCATCACCAATTTCGAGGGCAAGCGCCGCCAGATGCAGTTCATCGGCAAGCTCATGCGCGCCCTTGACCCCGAGGTGCTCGAGGCCGTGAAGCAGGCGCTGACCGAGCAGAACACCGTGCCGGCCGCCGAAGCCGCCGCGCTGCATGAGGCCGAACGCTGGCGCGAACGCCTCATCGCCGACGACGACGCCCTCGGCGGCTGGATCGAAACCCACCCCGCCACCGACTCCCAGCAGCTGCGCGCCCTCGTGCGCCAGGCCCGCAAGGACCTGAAGTCCGGCCCCGCCGGCGAAGCACCGCGCCAGGGCAAGGCCTACCGCGAGATTTTCCAGCTCGTGCGCGCGCAACTCGCGGTGCACGGCGGCGACGACCACGCCGAAGCGGCTGCGGCGCAAGACCGGGAAGAAGACGCATGAGCGAAGGCTTCGATTCGGTCCGCATCGGCATCGTCTCCATCAGCGACCGCGCCTCCAGCGGCACCTACGAAGACAAGGGCCTGCCCGCGCTCAAGGAATGGCTGGGCCGCGCGCTGAAGAACCCCCTCGAATTCGAAGCCCGCCTGATCCCCGACGAGACTGCGCGCATCAGCGCCACGCTCATCGAGCTGGTCGATGCCGGCTGCTCGCTCGTGCTCACCACCGGCGGCACCGGCCCCGCGCTGCGCGACGTGACGCCCGAGGCCACGCTGGCCGTGGCCCACAAGGAAATGCCCGGCTTCGGCGAACAGATGCGCCAGATCAGCCTGCGCTTCGTGCCGACCGCCATCCTCTCGCGGCAGGTGGCTGTCATCCGCGACCAGAGTCTCGTCATCAACCTGCCGGGCCAGCCCAAGTCGATCGCCGAGACGCTCGAAGGGCTGAAGGACGCCGACGGCACGCAGCTCGTGCCCGGCATCTTCGCCGCCGTGCCCTACTGCATCGACCTGATCGGCGGGCCGTACCTCGAGACCGACGACACGGTCTGCAAGGCCTTCCGGCCCAAGTCGGCGATCCGCGCCGCGCGCTGAGCCTCCCCGCCGCCGGTTCTCGCGCGGCGGCTTTCACCGATGACTTTCTGCTTCGCCGACGCGCGAAGGGCGCGCTCGCGTCCGCATCGGGGACAGGCACGCCGCGGCCTGCCGTGCGCCGCCGTCGCCCGCCCCGGCTTTTATCGGACCCGTCCGATGGTTCCGCCCCCCTGTTCTTCCTAGAGTTCCTGACGCCCGGGCCGCCGGATCGAACAGCGTGAATTCGCTGCCCGATCCGATCTTTCTTTCCCTTTTCAGAGCATAGGAACTGCATGGCATCCAAAAAGGCAAACGTCTTCATCGACAACAGCCCGAGCATCGATCAGATAGCACGCGCACAGGTCTTCGCACCACAGCCGCCCACCATGGACAGCGTCATCGACGACGCAGGCGACATCATGGGCACCCTCGCCTCCGGCGGCGTCACGGACGATCGTCAACCCGAGTTCCAGGGCCAGGGCACGCCGGGCGACACCATCCTCATCAGGAACAACGGCGTTGAGATCGGCCAGACCGTCGTGGACGACGACGGCCAATGGGCCTTCACGCCGTCGACCGACATGAATGAAGGCCACCACGTCATCACCATCGTGGCGCGCGACCCCGCCGGCGACGAGAGCGAACCTTCGGGCCCGTTCAATTTCGAGATCGACGTCACGCCACCCAACGCGAGCAAACTGGCCATCACCGGCGTCCTCGACACCGCAGGCGGCATCACCGGCAACGTGGCCGCCGGCAAGACCACCGACGACACCCGCCCGCTGCTCACCGGCACAAGCACCGGCCAGCCCGGCCACACCGTCACGGTGATGGTCAGGGACAGCACCGGCACCCATGCGCTGGGTGAAGCCGTCGTCGGCGACGACGGCCAGTGGTCGCTGCAGGTCATCTCGCCACTGGCCGCGGGCCTGAACACCTTCACGCTCGTGGAGAAAGACGCAGCGGGCAACGAGACGGCGCCGACGGGGCGCTACCAGGTGACCATCGACACCAGCAAGCCGGCGCCCCCGGTGATCGAGCACGTCTACGACGACGTGGGCGTGCCCCACATGCTGGCCCCCGGCGAGGTCACCAACGACGCCCGGCCGACCCTGCACGGCACGGCCCAGCCCGGCCATACCGTGTCGTTCCACGACGGCACCACCTTCCTGGGCAGCACCCAGACCGGCGCCGACGGCACCTGGGCGTTCACGCCCAAAGACAACCTGAGCGAGGGTGCGCACCACATCACCGCCACGGCCACCGGCCCGGTGGGCCAGACCGGCGACGCGAGCAACGGCTGGCACTTCGAGGTCGACACCCTGGCGCCCACGCAGACCCCCTCCGTCTCGGGCATCGGCAAGGACAGCGGCATGAACGCCGACGACCACGCCACCAACGACGGCAGCGCGGGGCGCCTCATGACGGGCCGCCTGGGCGCATCGCTCGCGGCCGGCGAGACCTTGCAGGTGTCCACCGACGGCGGCCAGACCTGGAAGACCGCCTTCGTGAGCGGCACCCAATGGAGTGCCCAGGACGACCAAAGCCATGCGGGCGACTGGACCGTGCAGACGCGCGTGGTGGACCTGGCCGGCAACGTGGGACCGGTGAACTCGCAGGCGGTGGCCCTGGACACCGCCACGCCCCACGCACCCACTGCGGTCGTGCTGGGCAACGGGCAAGTGACCGTGAGCTTCGACAAGGCCGCGGTGTCGCCGGGCGACCGGATTCACCTGCTCAACGGCAAGCAGAACAAGGGCAACGCCGGCGACGCAGTGTCACTGCTCGACCTGCTGCCCAACGGCACCGACCCGGGCGACTGGGCCCAGGGCGCCAACGTGACCATCGATGGCGTGGTCTACGAGGTGTATCAGCACTCGGGCTTCAAGGCCGACCTGCTGGTGCAGCAGGGCGTGACGGTCACGCTGCAGATCAGCATCGACCGCGTGATGGACGACGTGGGCGCGATCACCGGCGCCATCGACAAGGGCGGCTTCACCGACGACACCACCCCCACGCTGAACGGCAAGGCCACCGCCCATGGCACCGTGAAGGTGTACGACGGCAGCACCCTGCTGGGCTCGGCCGTGGCCGACGCCAAGGGCCACTGGAGCTTCACGCCGGACACGCCGTTGAGCGAAGGGCTGCACAGTCTGAGCGCTACCGTGACGCCGGTGGGCGGCAACGAAGGCGCCCGCACCGCGGTGTTCGAGCTGACTGTGGACACGACGCCGCCGGCCACGGCGCCGACGATCACGGGGGCCTACGACGACGTGGGAATCAGCCAAGGCAACGTACCCAGCGGAGGCAGCACGGACGACAGACGCCCGACCTTCAGTGGCACGGGCATGGCCGGTTGCGTGATTACGGTCAAGAACGGCAACGCCGTGATCGGAACCGCCACGGTGGGTAGCGACGGCAAGTGGTCGCTGACACCCAGCAGCGACCTGACGCTGGGCAACTACAGCTTCGTCGCGACGCAGTCCGATCAGGCCGGAAATGCGAGCCCGGGTTCGGGGCCGTACAACCTGGGGATCGGGAATGCTTTGACCCACATGGAAGACTTCGAGTCCATGGCGTATGAACAACTCTGGTCACAGGTAATCACAACCACTCACGGTCTCAAAATCAAGTGTGAGTACGCAAAATGGGATGGTCGCCCCGCCATTTACCCTGCAGGGGCCTACGCTGACGGGTCCGCGGATGGAAAATTTTTCCTGGCTCTTGGCTACCTATCGCAAACACGAATCGATTTTGGCCCCGGAGGAGTTGATGTTCTTCAATATCGCCTCCATACCCAGCAGCGAACCCCCGCAGACCATAGGGTCTACTATTTCGATGATCAAGATACCTTGCTGTCGTGGGTCTCCGTCCGTCCCGACTCCCCCGGCGGGAACGACTATTCGTTCGCCGCACCTCCCGGCAAAACAGTGGCCTATATGAAGATAGACGCTGGAGGGGTCGTGGGGATTGACAACATTGAGTGGTCAACGCTCACCGTCCCTGCTTCCAGCCCGGCGGCACAAGACCCGGAAGCTACTGCTGCAACGGGCAACGGCGCCGAGGCGCTGGTCAACGCGAGCTCGCCATTCACCAACAGCAACGACAAGATCATCGCCAAGCTCGGCTTCGCCGACCGCCTCGAAGGCGGCGCCGGCAACGACACCTTCATCAATGTCGGCACGAGCGATGTGGTGCATGGCGGCGCAGGCGACGACACGATCCGCATCAACAGCGGCGACTTCGCGCGCCTCGACGGCGGCCTGGGCATCGACACCCTCGTCATGGACGGCAAGGCGATGCACATCGACCTGTCGGCCCTCGGGGCCAAGGTGCAGGGCTTCGAGAAGTTCGACCTGGGCGCAGGCGGCAACACGCTGGCGCTGAGCGCGCAAGACCTGCTGGCCGGTGGCGCACGCGACATGGTCTCGGCCGACGGCAAGGTGCAGATGTTGGTCAACGGCGCCAACGGTGATGTGAACCTGCTCGGCGGCGACGACGGCTGGACCCTGGGCAATGCAGCCACCGTCGGCGGCGTGACCTACAGCGTCTACACCAACCTCGCCGGCACCGCCGAGCTGCTGGTCGAGGACAAGGTCCACGTGACCATCCTCTAAGCCTGCAGGCAGGCCACGCGGCGCCGCATCGGCACCGCCCTCAACGCGACAGTTGCCCCGTGCGACTGTCGCGTTTTTTGTTGTTGTGCCCCGCCCTCGCGTCAGCCCGCCGTCACCGCAGGCCCGAACCCATGAGTCTCCCCCGCCTGCTCGCACGGCACCCGCTCCACCTGCACGGTCGAGTGGTGGATGTCGAACTTCTCGGCCAGCAAGCCGCGCAGCTGCAGCATCAGCGGTGCCAGGTCGACCACGTCGGGCGTGCACACCACGTGCACGCTCAGGCTCACCTTGCCGCTGGACAGCGCCCACACATGCAGGTCGTGCAGGCCGGCCACGCCCGGCTGGGCCTGCAGCGCGCGCTCGACCTCGGGCAGGTCGATCTCGTCGGGCACGCCTTCGAGCAGCACGTTGAGGCTCTCGCGCAAGAGGCGCCAGGTGCGCGGCAGCACCCACAGGCCGATGGCGACGGCGATCACCGAGTCGACCCAGGCCCAGCCCGTGAAACGGATGATGAGCGCGCCCACGATCACGCCGACCGAGCCGAGCATGTCGGCCCACACCTCCAGGTAGGCGCCCTTCACGTTGAGGCTCTCGTCCTTGCCGCTGGCCAGCAGGCGCATGCCGATGAGGTTGACGACCAGCCCGCCGATGGCCACGAGCAGCATCATGGTCGACTGAATCTCGGCCGGCTGCGAGATGCGCCGGTACGCCTCGTAGAGCACGTAGATCGCCACGAAGAACAGCAGCACCGCATTGACCACGGCCGCCAGGATCTCGAAGCGGTAGTAGCCGAAGGTGCGGCGCTTGTCCGCCGGCCGCTTGCCCAGCCAGATGGCGGCCAGCGAGATGGCCAGCGCCACGGTGTCGGTGGCCATGTGGGCCGCGTCGGACAGCAGCGCCAGGCTGCCCGACACCAGCCCGCCGATCACCTCGGCGACGAGGTAGGTCGAGGTCAGCGCCAGCGCCCAGCGCAGCGCCTTCTCGTTGCCACCAGCAACGGCTGTGGCGTGTGAATGCTCATGGGCCATGGGAACCTTGCAGTGCGTGGTCGAGAGGTGCGCCGTGTTGCTGCTCTGCGTTGGCTTCCTGCACCTCGTCTTCATCGCGCCGGTGCGCGATGCGGTACAGCAGCGGCAACACCAGCAGCGTCAGCGCGGTCGACGACAGGATACCGCCGATGACCACGGTGGCCAGCGGTCGCTGCACTTCGGCGCCGGTGCCGGTCGCGATGGCCATGGGCACGAAGCCCAGCGAGGCGACCAGCGCGGTCATGAGCACCGGGCGCAGCCGCGTGAGCGCGCCTTCGCGAATCGCTTCGTCCAGCGGCAGGCCGCCTTCGCGCAGGTTGCGGATGAACGAGATCATCACCAGCCCGTTGAGCACGGCCACGCCCGACAGCGCAATGAAGCCCACCGCCGCCGAGATCGACAGCGGAATGCCGCGCAGCCACAGCGCGACGATGCCGCCCGTGAGCGCGAACGGAATGCCGGTGAACACCAGCAGCCCGTCCTTCAGGTTGCCGAACATGGCGAACAGCAGCGTGAACACCAGCAGCAGCGACACGGGCACCACCACCTGCAGGCGCTGCGTGGCCGAGGCCAGGTTCTCGTACTGGCCGCCCCACACGGTCCAGTAGCCCGGCGGAATGCGCACGGCGCGCATGGCCTCCTCGGCCTCGGCCACGAAGGAGCCGAGGTCGCGCCCGCGCACGTTGGCGCTCACCACGATGCGGCGCTTGCCGTCCTCGCGGCTGACCTGGTTGGGGCCGGGCGCGAGGTCGAGCGTGGCCACTTCGCCCAGGGGGATGAAGCTGGTGCGCAGGCCTTCGCCGCCCGCCCCCTTGGGCAGCGCGATCGGCAGGCGGCGGATGGCCTCCAGGTCGGTGCGCAGGGTCTCGGGCAGGCGCACGAGGATGTCGAAGCGGCGGTCGCCGTCGAACAGCGTGCCGGCCTCGCGCCCGCCCACGGCGGTCGAGATGGCGTCCTGCACGTCGCCCACATTGAGGCCGTAGCGCGCGGTCTTCTGGCGGTCGATGTTCACGGTGAGCATGGGCAGGCCGGTGGTCTGCTCCACCTTCACCTCGGCGGCACCGGGCACCTTGCCCAGCGCGTTCGACACCTGCGCGGCGGTCTGGTTGAGCACGTCCATGTCGTCGCCGAAGATCTTCACGGCCACGTCGCTGCGCACGCCCGAGATCAGCTCGTTGAAGCGCAGCTGGATCGGTTGCGAGAACTCGTAGTTGTTGCCTGGCAGCTTCTCGACCTCTTCCTGCACGGCGGCCAGCAGCTCGGGCCGCGTGCGCTTCGGCTTGGGCCATTCGCTCTCGGGCTTGAGCATGATGTAGCCGTCAGAGATGTTCGGCGGCATCGGGTCGGACGCGATCTCGGCCGTGCCGGTGCGCGCGAACACGCGCTCGATCTCGGGGAACTTGTCTTTCAGCGTGCGTTCGAGCTGCTTTTGCATCTCGACCGACTGCGTGAGGCTGGTGCCCGGGATGCGCAGCGCCTGGATGGCGAAGTCACCCTCGCTCAGGCTGGGCACGAACTCGGTGCCCAGGCGCGTGGCCAGCAGGCCCGACAGCACCACCGCCACCACCGCCGTGGTGATGACCAACGGCTTGGCATTCATCGCGCGCGACAGCAGCGGCGCGTAGCCGCGCTTGGCCCACAGCATGAGGCGGTTTTCCTTCTCGCCGACCTTGTTGCCGATGAACAGCGCCACGGCGGCCGGAATGAAGGTGATCGACAGGATCATTGCGCCCAAGAGCGCAATCACCACGGTGAAGGCCATCGGGTGGAACAGCTTGCCCTCGACACCGGTGAGCGCAAAGATCGGCAGGTACACGATCATGATGATGAGCTGGCCGAACAGCAGCGGCCGGCGCGCCTCCTGCGAGGCCGCGAACACCTCATGAAAACGCTCGCTGCGCGTGAGTGCCCTGCCGTGTTTCTCCTGCGCGTGCGCCAGGCGCCGCACGCAGTTCTCCACGATCACCACGGCGCCGTCGATGATGATGCCGAAGTCGAGCGCGCCCAGACTCATGAGGTTGGCGCTGACCTTCTGGTTCACCATGCCGGTGAAGGTGAAGAGCATCGACAGCGGAATCACCGTGGCGGTGATGATGGCCGCGCGGATGTTGCCCAAAAACAGGAACAGGATCGCCACCACCAGCACCGCGCCCTCGAAGAGGTTCTTCTTCACGGTGGCGATGGCCTTGTCGACCAGCACCGTGCGGTCGTACACCGTCACGGCCTTCACGCCCGCGGGCAGCGTGCGGTTGATCTCCTGCATCTTCTTGTCGACCGCCTGCGAGACGGTGCGGCTGTTCTCGCCGATGAGCATGAACACCGTGCCCAGCACCACCTCGCGGCCGTTGTCGGTGGCGGCGCCGGTGCGCAGCTCCTGGCCGATGCCGACCTCGGCCACGTCGGACACGCGCAGCGGAATGCCGCCGGCGTTGCCCAGGATCACGTTGCCAATGTCTTCCACCGACTTCACCTGCCCCGGCGCGCGAATGAGGTACTGCTCGCCGCGCTTCTCGATGTAGCCCGCGCCCACGTTGGCGTTGTTGCGCTCCAGCGCGGTGACCAGGTCGGTCATCGTGAGGCCGTGCGCCAGGAGCTTCGCGGGGTCGGGTGCGATCTGGAACTCCTTGGCGTAGCCGCCGATGGAGTTGATCTCGGTCACGCCCGGTACGTTGCGCAGCTGAGGCTTGATGATCCAGTCCTGGATCTCTCGCAGGTCAGTGGGCGTGTAGGGCTTGCCGTCGGCCTTCTTCGCGCCCTCTTCGGTCTCGACGGTCCACAGGTAGATCTCGCCCAGGCCGGTGGAGATGGGCCCGATCACCGGCGACACGCCGGGCGGCATGCTCTCGCGCGCCGACTGGATGCGCTCGTTCACGAGCTGGCGCGCAAAGTAGATGTCGGTGCCGTCCTTGAAGATCACCGTGACCTGCGACAGGCCGTAGCGCGACAGCGAGCGCGTCTGCTGCAGGCCCGGCAGGCCGGCCATGACGGTCTCGATGGGGTAGGTCACGCGCTGCTCGGCTTCGAGCGGCGAGTAGCCGGGCGCGGAGGTGTTGATCTGCACCTGCACGTTGGTGATGTCGGGCACGGCGTCGATGGGCAGCTTCTGGTAGCTGAAGACGCCGAGCGCCGCCATGCCGAGCACGGCCAGCAGGATCAGCCAGCGCTGCTCGATGGAGAAGCGGATGATGCGTTCGAACATGCGGTCGTCCTCAGTGGGTGTGCGTGGCCGAGCTCTTGCCCTGCTGCGACTTCACGACGAAGCTGCCGCTGGCCGCATAGGCCGCGCCGGGCTTCAGGCCGCCCACGATCTCGATGCGCTGGCCGTCGCTGCGGCCGGTCTTCACGTGCTGCGGCACAAAGCCGCCGGGCACGCGCAGGAACACGGTGGGCTGGTCGTCCACCGTCTGCACGGCTTCGGCCGACACGGTGACGGGTGCATCGGCCTCCGACGCCACCAGCTCCACGTTCACGAACAGGCCCGGGCGCCAGGTGCGCTGCGGGTTGGTGAGCGTGACGCGCGCGGTGGCGGTGCGCGTCTGCGCCCCCAGCAGCGAGCCCACGTACGACACGGTGCCGCGCGCGGCCTGCTCGAAGGAACCGGCGCGGATGGTCACAGCCTCGCCGACGCGCACCAGGTTCAGGCTGCTGGCGGGCACGCTGATCTCGGCCCACACGGTCGACAGATCGGAAATGGTGAACACGTTGACCGCCTCGCCCACCGATTCGCCCAGCGAGATGTGCTTTTCGACGACCATGCCGTCGAAGGGTGCGCGCAGCTCGTAACGGCCCAGCGCCGACGAGCCGGGCGTGGCGCCCAGCGCCAGCAGCTTCTGGTTGGCGTTGGCCACGGCGATCTGCGCCTCCTGCATGGCCTGCTCGGCCTGCAGGTAGTCCTGCTGCGGCGAGATCTTTTCTTCCCACAGTTTCTTCTCGCGGTCGTGCGTGGTGCGTGCCAGCGCCAGCCGGCGCTGCGCGGTCTGCAGCTCGCTGCGCTGCTCCGAGAGCGCGGGGCTGGAGATCACGGCCAGCACCTGGCCGCGCTTGACTTCCTGGCCCAGGTTGGCCGACACGCTGTCGACCACACCCGCCACGCGCGGCACCACGTGGGCCGTGCGGTCTTCGTTGAACTTGATCTCGCCGGGCAGCTGCAGCGACGTCTTGATGCGCGCCGGGCCGACGCTGTCGATGGCGATGCCGGCGGCCTTGACCTGTTCGTCGGTGAAGGGGATCTTTTCCTCGTCTTCCTTGTGGGCGTTGGCGGCGGCCTTCTGCGGCTCTGCCGATGCGGGCGTTTCCTTGGCGGGCTCCTTGCCTGCGTCCTTGCCTTCTTCCGCGTGGTGTTCCTTGTCGCCATGGCCTTCGTCATGCGAATGGCCGTGGTCGTCTTCCTTGCCCTTGGCGTGGCTCTTGTCTTCCTCGTGGTGCTCGCCGTAGGCATGGCCGGCGGACTCCGAGTGCCCGCCCGCCTCGGGCTTGGACGGCGCGGTGCGCAGGATGAGCGCGCCGGCAATGAGGCCGGCGAGCAGAACGGCGGCAATGGCAATCCACTGCTTGCGGCCGGCGGACGATGTGCGGTTGTGTGGTGTGGTCATGGTCGGAATCGGTTCGGTGTTCTTCTTCAGCGCGCGTTCGGCGTCACGTTCGGCGTCGCGTTCGAGGCGATGTCGTCGCCCTCCGTGCCCAGCAGGCGGTCGAGCTCGCCGGCCGCGCGGTGCGCCTCGGCCAGCGCGACGAGGTACTGGTTGCGCACCTGGAACAGCGTGCGCTGCGCGTCGAGCGCCTCGAGAAAGCTGAACTTGCCCAGCTCGAAGCCCTTGGTGGCGGCGCGGTAGGCGGTCTCGGCGCCGGGCAGTGCGTCGCGCTGCAGCGTCTCGGCGGTGGCGCGCGCGGAGCGCAGGCGCTCACTGGCCTGGGCCACGTCGGCGCCCAGTTGCAGCTCGGCGGCGGCGAGTTCGTCGCGTGCCTTGTCTTCGCGGCTCAATGCCTCGGCGATGTTGCCGCGGTTGATGTCGAAGATCGGCAGCGGCACCGACAGGCCCACCACCACCTGGTTGCGCCGGCTGCTGCTCACGGCCTCGCCGCCCTCGCCTTCCGACGCGGGCACGCGCTTGACGCCGAGCGACACGGTCACGTCGGGAATGCGCTTGGCCTGCTCCAGGTCGCTGAGCGCGCGGCGGCGCTCGACCTCGAGCCGGGCCTGGCGCAGCACGGGCGCATCGGGCAGGCGGCGCGCCACCTCGGGCGCGGCGGCCTGGGCGGGCAGCTGGTCGACCGCGCCGTCCACCTGCGTGAAGCGCGGCGCCGGGTTGCCCCACAGCGCGGCCAGCAGCTGGCGCGACGCGCGCAGCGTGCCTTCGGCCTGCAGCAGTTCGACGCGGATGCCGGCCTCGGCCACGCGCGCCTTGGTTTCTTCGAGCGGCGACACCTTGCCGGCCGCCACGCGGTTGGCCGCGGCGCGGGTGGCGATCTGCGCGAGCCCCACCGAGTCTTGCGCCAGCCGCAGGCGCTCCTGCGCGGTCAGCACGTCGAAGAAGGCCGTGACGGCCGCGGCGCGCAGTTCGGCGCGCCGCGCCGACAGCGCCGACGCCGCCTGGTCGCGCGCACGCTCGGCCGCCGTGACGCGCGCGGCGCGCTTGCCGCCCAGCTCCAGGGGCTGGCTCAGCTGCAGTGTGGTCGTGCGGTTGTTGCGGCGCAGGTCTTCCAGCTGCGTGTCGAGCGTGGGGTTGGGCCAGGCGCCGGCCTGCACCACGGCGCCATCGGCGGCGGCCTGCTCATGGCGCGCGGCCGACAGGCCCGGGTTGGCCTGCAGCGCCAGCGCCACGGCGGCGCGCAGGGTCAGCGGGCCTTCGGGCTCCAGCGTGCGGGCAGGTGCCGACAGGGACGACGAAGGACCGGCCGCCTGCGGGGTCTGCTGTGAAAAGGCCGGGGGTACCGCCAAGGCCAACACGGCCAGCGGCACGAAAAGCGTGCGCATCGAATTCTCCTGGGTTGCGAAACAACGGACGGACGAATTCGGCGAGGAGCGCTCAGCTGATGAGTGAGATCAGAAAAAAGAAAAGGGGCTGTGCTCTCGCCGAATCAGGCGGAGAGCAACCAGTCGGGGCGCACCGGCACTTCGGCGATGTGCGAGGCGAAGCGTTCGGTGGCAGTGGCGCGCAGCGCCTGCGAGGCGATGGGCGATTCGGCCGGCAGCGCGGCGGCGGTGTCCGCATGCTGGGCCTGCCCGAAATGGGCAACGATGCAATGGCCGACCGCCGCGTTGGGCTGGCGGGTGCTGTCTTTCTTGGCGCCGTCGCCCGCGTGGGTGCGGTCGGTGCCGCGCGGCTCGTCCTCGTGGTGGCCCCAGTGGCCGCTGCTCTTGTCGCCTTCGTGCAGGCAATAGGCGGCCGACACCGCCCAGCTGTACTGGAAAGGCAAGAGAAACAGCAGGAAAATCAGGAGCCAGCGGCGCATTGTTGACAAAAGTATATCGACGGGGCGTGGCGCGCCGACCAAGAAAAGCCCTGCGAACCGAGGGCCCGGCCCACTGTACGACAGCGTGTCGGCGCTTTGTCCTTCAATAGGATTACTAAATCGTAACCAGCGTCTCGAAAGGCCTTGGGTACGATCCGTACCATGCGAATTCTTGTCATCGAAGACGAACCCAAACTGGGCGATTACCTGAAAAAGGGGCTGGAAGAGAACGGCTACGTGGTTGACATCGCCCGCGATGGCATCGAAGGCCGCTACCTCGCCACCGAGGGCGACTACGCGCTCGTGCTGCTGGACGTGATGCTGCCGGGCATCGACGGCTTTGCCGTGCTGCAGGCCATCCGCCGCACGAAGAACGTGCCCGTGCTGGTGCTCACCGCGCGCGACAAGGTCGAAGACCGCGTGCAGGGCCTGCAGCAAGGCGCCGACGACTACCTGGTGAAGCCCTTCTCCTTTTCGGAGCTGCTGGCGCGCGTGCAGGCGCTGCTGCGACGCGGCAAGACGCAGGAGCCCACGGTGCTGCGCCTGGCCGACCTGGAGCTGGACCTGGTGAGCCGCAAGTGCATGCGCAACCGCACGCGGCTGGACCTCACGGCCAAGGAGTTCACGCTGCTCGTGGTGCTGCTGCGCCGGCGCGGCCAGATTCTGTCGCGCTCCACGCTCGCCGAGCAGGTGTGGGACATGAACTTCGACAGCGACACCAACGTGGTCGAGGTGGCCATTCGCCGCCTGCGCAGCAAGATCGACGACCCCTTCGACGTGAAGCTGCTGCACACGGTGCGCGGCATGGGCTACGTCCTGGAAGACCGCTCCTGGGCATGAGCCCGAAGCCGCATTCGATCCAGAGCCGGCTCTCGTTCTGGTTCGCCGCGCAGACGCTGTCCGGCCTGAGCATCATCTGCCTGGCCATCTACCTCGTGACCGCCTGGAGCTTCGGCGCCAAGCAGCGCGATGCGCTCGACCAGAAGACGGTGCTCGTCGAGCACCTGCTCAAGGAGGCCGAGAAAGGCGGAGACCTTGTCTTTCTGCGCCACAAGCTCGACGACTTCTTCTCGATGCAGGACGACGTGACCTTGTCGATCGCCAACGCCGGCAAGCCGCTGTTCCAGTCCACGCCGCCGCCGCAGGGCCGCTGGCTGCGGCGCGCCATCGTCGTGCCCTGGCAGAACGGCGACTTCCACACCGACCTGTCGGTGCAGGTCGGCGTGAACATCGCGCAGGACTCCCGGCTGCTCGAACGCCTGGCCTGGACGCTATTGGGTGCGGTGGTGCTGGGCACGGCGCTGGTGTCGCTCACCGGCATGTGGCTGGTGCGGCGCGGGCTGCGGCCGCTGAAGGCGCTGGCCGAGCGCACCGCGGCCATCACGCCCGACCACGTCCACCAGTCGATCGACCCCGGCGCCTTCGCGCAGGAGCTGCGGCCCTGGATCACGCAGTTCAACGCGCTGCTGGCGCGGGTGCAGCGCGCCTACGTGCAGCTGGAGTCATTCAACGCCGACGTGGCGCACGAGCTGCGCACGCCGCTGGCCAACCTGCTGGGCTCCACCGAGGTGGCGCTCACGCGCCCGCGCAGCAACGAGGAGCTGCAGGCGGTGCTGGCCTCCAACCTCGAGGAGATGGGGCGGCTGTCGGGCATCGTGACCGACATGCTGTTTCTCTCCAAGGCCGACCGCGGCACCTCGGCGCGCTCGATGGCCCCGGTGAGCCTGGCGGAGCAGGCGCGCGACGTGATCGACTTCTACGACGCCATGCTCGACGAGGCCGGCCTGCGTGCCGAGGTGCACGGCGAGGCCGTGGCCGAGGTGGACGCGGGGCTGATCCGGCGCGCCCTCTTCAACCTGCTGGGCAACGCGATCCGCTTTGCCGAACCGGCCTCGACCGTGCGCATCGAGATTGCGGCAGGTGATGGGAGCGAACACAGCACCATCGCCGTGATCAACCGCGGCGCGCCGATCGACCCCGAGGCGCTACCACGCCTGTTCGAGCGCTTCTTCCGCGCAGCCCAGGCGCGCGACGGCTCCACGCGCCACCACGGGCTGGGCCTGTCGATCGTCGAGGCGATCGCGCGCATGCACGGCGGACAGGTGTTCGCGTCGAGCCAGGGCGGCGAGACGCGCATCGGGTTCAGCGTGCGCCGCGGCGGCTGAAGGGGTTCAGGGCTCGGCGTGCGCCGCCGCCTCGGCGGGCTTCGGCTTGCGGCCGACGCACAGCGTCATCAGCGGCCCGGTCATCGCGGTGGTGGCCAGCGCCATCACCAGCAGCATCGTGAAGAGTTCGGGGCCGATCAGGCCGACGTCCAGGCCGATCTTGATGACGATGAGCTCCATCAGCCCGCGCGCGTTCATGAGCGAGCCGGTGGCCAGGCTGTCGCGCCAGCTGTAGCCGGCGATGCGCGCGCCGGCTGCACCGCCGGCGATCTTGCCCACGGTGGCCACGCCCACGATCAGCAGCATCGCGCCCAGGCTGGCGCCCGAGAACGCGTTGGCCGTGGTGCCCAGCCCCGCGAGCGCGAAGAACAGCGGCATCAGCACCACGATGGAAATCGGCTCGATGCGCTCGCTCAGCGAGCGCAGCAGGCGGTCGTCGCGCGGCAGGCAGGCGCCGAACAGGAAGGCGCCGAACACCGCGTGCAGGTGCAGCCACTCGGTCAGCAGCGCCGTGACCAGCAGGCCGATCATCAGCGCGGCCATCAGCGTGGTCGACGGCTCGCCGTCGGGCGCCTTCACGCGCAGCAGCCACGCAAAGGCCGGCTTCAGCCCGAGGAACAGCACCGTGAGCATCACCACCACGCCGACCGTGATCTTGATCAGGCCCGCATAGCCGTCGCTGGTGCCCACCAGCGCGACCACGAAGGCCAGCAGGATCCACGCGAACACGTCGACCACCGCCGCCGCGCTCAGCGAGAGCTGGCCGAAGGGCGTGCGCGTCATGCCGCGGTCCTTGAGGATGCGCGCCATCACCGGGAAGGCCGTGATCGACAGCGCCGCCGCCATGAACAGCGCGAAGGGCCAGAAGCCCACGCCGGCCGGCGCGAGCGTGGGGTGCAGCGCCGGCGAGATCGCCAGGCCCAGCACCAGCGGCACCAGCACGCTGAGCACGCCCACCGCGCCGGCCGCCTGCAGCTGCGCGCGCATGTTGCGCGTGGCCCGCAGCTCCAGGCCCACCACGAACATGAACAGCACCAGCCCCACCGTGGCCAGCGACGACAGCCCCTGCAGCGACTCCTTGGCGAACAGCTGCGCGTGCAGCGACGGAAACAGCAGGCCCATGACCGCCGGCCCGAGCATCAGCCCCGCCGCCATCTCCCCCACCACGCTCGGCTGCCCCACATGGCGCAGCACCCAGCCGCACAGGCGCGCGGTGGTGAGGATGACGACGAGTTGCAGCAGGAGGGTGGTGACGGACATGGCGGGGTCGCGGTGAAAGCGGGAACAGCGGCCGATGTTAGTGCCATCGCCGCCGGTGCCGCGCGCGCCCCCCGGGGACCTCAAGCCCCGCCCGAAATCACTCCTTGGGCATGCGCATCAACCGCAACCCGTTCGCCACCACCAGCAGGCTCGCGCCCATGTCGGCGAACACCGCCATCCACATGGTCGCGCTGCCGAACACCGCGAGCACGAAGAACACGCCCTTGATGCCGAGTGCGAGGGTGATGTTCTGCCACAGCACGGCATGCGAGCGGCGCGACAGGCGGATGGTCTCGGGGATGCGGCGCAGGTCGTCGTTCATGATGACCACGTCGGCCGCCTCCATCGCGGTGTCGGTGCCGGCGCCGCCCATGGCGAAGCCGATGTCGGCCCTGGCCAGTGCCGGGGCGTCGTTGATGCCGTCGCCGGTCATCGCGACGGCGCCGTAGCGTTGCTGCATCGCCTGGATGGCATCGAGCTTTTCTTCAGGCAACAGGTTGCCGCGCACGTCGTCGATGCCGGCGTGCGCGCCGATGGTCTTCGCGGTGGCGGTGTTGTCGCCGGTGAGCATGACGGGCGTCACGCCCAGCGCGCGCAGCTCGGCCACGGCGGCTTGCGACGAAGGCTTGATGGTGTCGGCCACCGCGAACAGCGCCAGCACCGAGGTGTCCGATGCGAGCAGCGTCACCGTGCGGCCGGCTTCTTCGTGCCGCTTCAGCTCGGCTTCCAGTGCCGGGGAGCACAGGCCGCGCTCCTCGATCAGCCGGTGGTTGCCCAGCACGTAGGTCTGGCCGGCGTGCGTGGCCTGCACGCCGCGTCCGGGCAGCGCGGTGAAGTCGCCGACCTCGTCGACTGCGCCGCCCAGGCCCTGGGCGATGGCCTTCGACACCGGGTGATCGGAACGGCCGGCGATGTTGGCGGCCAGCGCGTACACCGCGCCTTCATCGCCACCGGCCTTGTCGATCAGCACCGACTCGACCAGCTTGGGCTTGCCTTCGGTGATGGTGCCGGTCTTGTCGAGCGCCACGGCCTTGAGCTTGCGCGCCTCTTCGAGGTAGGTGCCGCCCTTGATGAGAATGCCGCGCCGCGCGGCCGAGGCCAGCGCGCTCACGACCGTCACCGGCGTGGAGATGACCAGCGCGCACGGGCAGGCGATGACCAGCAGCACCAGCGCCTTGTAGACGGCCTGCACCCAGGTCCAGCCCAGCAGCCACGGCGTGAGCACCGCGATGGCCAGCGCCAGCACGAAGACGGTGGGCGTGTAGATGGCGGCGAACTTGTCGACGAAGCGCTGCGTGGGCGCGCGCGAACCCTGCGCCTCTTCGACCGCGTGGATGATGCGCGCGAGCGTGGTGTTGGCCGCGACGGCCGTCACGCGGAACACCAGCGCGCCGGTCTGGTTGATGGTGCCGGCAAACACCGCGTCGCCCGCGGCCTTGTCGACCGGGATGCTCTCGCCCGTGACCGGCGCCTGGTCGATGGCGCTGGTGCCCTCGAGCACCACGCCGTCCAGCGGCACGCGCTCGCCGGGGCGGATGCGCGCGACGGCGTCGAGCGCCACCGCGTCGGCGCGCACGGTCTGCCAGCTGCCGTCGGGCTGCCGCACCTCGGCCTGTTCGGGCGCGAGCGCGAGCAGGCTCTGGATGGCGTTGCGCGCGCGGTCGACGGCACGGGCCTCGATGAGCTCGGCGATGGCGTACAGCGCCATCACCATCGCGGCCTCGGGCCACTGGCCGATGATGAAAGCGCCGGTGACAGCGACGGCCATCAGCGCATTGATGTTGAGGCGCCCGCGCACCAGCGCGGCGAAGCCCTTCTTGTAGGTGTCCAGGCCGGCCAGCGCGATGGCCGCGAGCGCGAGCCCCATCTCGGCGGCCATGAAGCCCACGCCGTCGAGCGCGAGGAAGGACACGGTCTCGGCCGCGATGGCCAGCACCAGCGCGGCCACGAGGCGTGCCAGGCCGGTCGACATGCCGGCGAAGCGCGCGGGCTCGGCCTTCTGTGCGCCCGTGGTGGCCACCGGCTCGGGCTTGAAGCCGGCCTGGCGGATGGCGTCGAGCGCGGCGGGCAGCGCACCGTCTTCGGTGGTGAGGGCCAGCGTGCGTTCGCTCAGGCGAAAGCGCAGGGCCTTCACGCCCGCAACGGGCTCGAGGGCGCGGCGGATCTCGGACTCTTCCACCGCGCAGTCCATGGTGGGAATGCGAAACAGCACGGCGCCCTTCGGCAGGTCAGCGGGCTCGGTCGACGCCGGGGTGCTGCCGCACACCGCGCTGCCGCAGCAGGCCGTTGCCGGCGCGGCGGGGGCGTGATCGTGTGCATGGTCGTGCGCGTGGTCGTGTCCGTGGCTGTGCCCGTGGTCGTGAGCGTGGTCATGCGGCGCAGCGCGCGGCACCGGCTGATTCAGGGTGTTCTGATTCGTCATGCATTCATTGGAAACCCTGAAGCAGGTGTAGAGTCAACCGTTGATTGCCACTTCCTTGAGATGCCGCATCATGAAAATCGGTGAATTGGCCAAGGCCACGAACACGCCGGTCGAAACCATCCGGTACTACGAGCGCGAACAGCTGCTGCCCGCGCCCGCGCGCACCGACGGCAACTACCGCATCTACGACGACGAGCACACCCAGCGCCTGGGCTTTATCCGCCGCTGCCGCTCGCTGGACATGACGCTCGACGAGATCCGCAGCCTGCTGAAATTCCGCGATGCGCCGCAGGAGGACTGCGGCGAGGTGAACCAGCTGCTGGACGACCACATCGGCCACGTGGCCTCGCGCATCGCCGAGCTGAAGACGCTCGAAAAGCAGCTGAAGGCGCTGCGCCTGCAGTGCGGCGGCCCCGAATCGGCCAGCGCCTGCGGCATCCTGCAGGAGCTGGACACCGCCGCGCTCGCGCCCGAGACCTTCGGCCAGCATGCGGGGCACGTGCACGGCACGCTGCACGCGCCGGGCAAGCGGGCCGGCTGATCGGCTCTTACTTGCCGATCAGCTGCGTCAGCTTGTCGGCCTCGAACGACTCGCCACGCGCCGCGTCGCCCGGCACGCAGTCCTTGGTGCCCGGCTGCGCCGACAGCTTCTCGATGGCCTGCCACAGGAGCGCGATCTGGTGCTCCTGGCTCGAGGCGTTGTCGATCAGGCCGCGCATGGCCTGGCTCAGCGGGTCGTCGTCCTGCGTGATGCCGTAGGCCGAGAACTTCTGCGGCGCGGCCACGTCGGCGCTCTCGCCCTCTTTCGACGGGATGATGCGTGCCGGAATGCCCACCGCGGTCGCCCCCGCGGGCACCGGCTTGATGACCACCGCGTTGGAGCCGATCTTGGCGCCGTCGCCCACGACGAAGCCACCCAGCACCTTGGCGCCCGCGCTCACCACCACGTTCTTGCCCAGCGTCGGGTGACGCTTGGTGCCCTTGTAGAGCGAGGTGCCGCCCAGCGTCACGCCCTGGTAGATGGTGCAGCCGTCGCCGATCTCGGCGGTTTCGCCGACCACCACGCCCATGGCGTGGTCGAAGAACACGCGCTCGCCGATCTTGGCGGCCGGGTGGATCTCGATGCCCGTGAACGCGCGCGCGCAGTGCGCGATGAAGCGGGCCGGCCACTTGAAACCGTGGGTCCAACAGGCGTGCGCCCAGCGGTGCAGCACCACGGCATGGAAGCCGGGGTAGACCGTGACCACTTCCCAGGCGCTGCGGGCGGCCGGGTCGCGTTCGAGGATGCACCGGATGTCGGCGCGCAGTCGAGAGAACATCGCTGCCTTTGTTGTCGTTATATCGATAGGGGCCGGGCAGTCTAAAGCCGGGCGTCTTCGCTTACGCGCGATGGGGTTTTGTGACGGCTCAGCTACCGCGCGGGCCGCGCGTGGCATCGCTCATGGCCTTGGCGATGCCGCGCAGGATGTGGATTTCTTCCGGCGTGGGCTGCGCGCGGTTGAACAGCTGCTGCAGCCGCGGCATGAGCTTCTTGGGCGCCGCCGGGTCGAGAAAACCGATGTCCACCAGCGAGCGCTCCCAGTGGTCGAGCATGCCGGCCACTGCCTGCGCGTCGGCTGCCTGCACCGGCGCGATGGCCTCGCGCACGCCGTAGCCGCCCAGCGCCAGGCGCCATTCGTAGGCCACCACCTGGATGGCCGCGCCCAGGTTGAGCGAGCCGAACTTCGGGTCGGTCGGGATGCTCAGGGCCACGTTGCAGCGGTAGACGTCCTCGTTGCGCATGCCGAAGCGCTCGGAGCCGAACAGGAAGGCCACGTGCTGGTCGCCCTGCGTGGCCAGCGGCTCCAGGTGCTCGCGCGGCGTGCGCGTGGGCGGGCCGAAGTCGCGCGGGATCATGGCCGTGGCGCACAGGTGGGTCACGCCGTCGAGGGCTTCGTCCAGTGTTTCGACGATGCGGGCATTGTTCAGCACGTCCAGGGCGCCGCTGGCGCGCTGGATGGTTTCCTCGCGCCGCAGCACGTTGGCCCAGCGCGGCGCAACCAGCACCAGGTCGTCGAAGCCCATGGTCTTCATGGCGCGGGCGGCGGCGCCCACATTGCCGGCGTGGCTGGTCTGGATGAGGATGAAACGGGTGCGCATGACGGGTGGGGAAGACACAAACGGGCTGAGCCGGTAAAATGCCCGATTCTCGCCGCCCGCATCGCCGGACCGCAGGGTCGCCCAGATTGCATTCTTGGGGACCTCTCCCACCCGTTCTTCTCACAATCCAGAATGTCGTCCCCCAACCTGCATCCCATGCTCAATGTGGCCGTCAAGGCCGCACGCGCCGCCGGCGCCATCATCAATCGCGCCGCCCTCGACGTCGAGGCCGTGCGCATCTCCCAGAAGCAGGTCAACGACTTCGTCACCGAAGTCGATCACGCCAGCGAAAAGGTCATCATCGAGACCTTGCTGGGCGCGTACCCGGGGCACGGCATCCTGGCCGAAGAATCGGGCACCGAATACGGCGCCAAAGACTCCGAATTCGTCTGGATCATCGATCCGCTCGACGGCACCACCAACTTCATCCACGGCTTCCCGGTCTACTGCGTGTCGATCGCGCTGTCGGTGCGCGGCAAGATCGAGCAGGCGGTCGTCTTCGACCCGTCGCGCAACGACCTGTTCACGGCCACCAAGGGCCGCGGCGCCTACATGAACGAGCGCCGCATCCGCGTGTCCAAGCGCGTGAAGCTCAGCGAGTGCCTCATTTCCACCGGCTTCCCGTTCCGCACCGGCGACAACTTCAAGCAGTACCTGGCCATCATGGCGGACATGATGCCCCGCATGGCCGGCCTGCGCCGCCCCGGCGCCGCCGCACTCGACCTGGCCTACGTGGCCGCCGGCTTCACCGACGGCTTCTTCGAGACCGGCCTGAACCCCTGGGACGTGGCCGCCGGCTCGCTGCTGGTGACCGAGGCCGGCGGCCTCATCGGCAACTTCACCGGCGAGCCCGAGTTCCTCGACCAGCGCGAATGCCTGGCCGGCGCCCCGCGCGTGTACGGCCAGCTGGTGCCGCTGCTCGCCAAGTACTCCAAGTTCGCCAACGTGGACGACAAGCTGCGCGCCAGCGACCGCGTGCGCGCCGTCTCCGCCTCGACCAGGTCGAGCCCCGCCGACGCCTCGGTCGACCTGTACGCCCGCAGCACCGTGACCGAAGCCACGGCCGCCCCGCTCGACGGCAGCGCCGAGACCCCGGCCGCCGCAGCCCCCGCCGCGCCGGCCGCCCCGCGCAAGCTCACCCGCATCAAGCGCGAAGCGCCCGCCGAGGGCGACGCCTCCGCCAAGTGATGACGGGGCCGGGCGCCGCCTCGCGGGTTCGCGCGGCGTTGCGCATTGCGCTGAGCCACTACGTCGCGAGCGGGCTCACCGTCGCGCTCGGCCTGCTCGTGATCTCGGGCGGGGTGCACCTGTGGCTGGGCACCCTGGCCGCTTCGGCCGCCGCCACCGGCGTGATCGTCACGGCGCCGCCCGACCTGCCCGGCCCGCGCCGCGGCAAGTTTTTGCAGATGCTGCCGGCGCCGCTCATCGGCCTGCCGCTGTTCTTCGCGGTGCAGATGCTGCACGGCGCACCGATCCGCCTCGGGCTGCTGCTGGTGCCCGCCACCTTCATGGCCTTCGTGGCCATGGCCTGGGGCAAGCGCGGCATTCCCATCGCCATCGCGGTGATGTTCTCGATGGTCTTCTCCATGGCCACGCCCGCACCCACCGGGCTGTCGGACGCCATCGCGCGCACCACCGAATTCGGCCTGGGCGCTGGCCTGTACGTGGTGTGGGCCACGCTGGCCAACCTGCTGCTCAACGGGCGCTTTCGCACGCAGTCGATCGCCGACGTGCTGTTTTCGCTGGCCGCGCTCATGCGCACCGAGGCCAGCCAGTTCACGCCGCAGGACGAAACCCGCGACATCCGCGACACCCCTGCCTCGCTGCTGGGCCAGCTGCTGCGTGAGCAGGCCGCGCTGGCCGACCAGTTGCAGGCCACGCGCGACATCGTGCTCGAGTCGCCGCGCACGCCGCGCCGCCAGCGACTGGCCGGCATGCTCGTCATCGTGCTCGAGATGCGCGACCAGCTGCTCGCCAGCGAGCTCGACCTCGACGCCCTGCGCGCCCATCCGTCGCACGCGCAGGCGCTGGTCGAGATGCGCCGCATCCTCGAAGAGCTGGCCGACGAAACGACGGCGCTGGCCGACGCGCTGCTCATGCGCCGCCACCCCGCCGCCGTGGCCGACCGCCGGCCGCGCCTGGCCGCGATCCACGTCACGGCCGACGACGAAGACACGCACGGTCAGATGGGCCCGTCGGCCGCCATGCTCGCGCGCGGGCTGGCCAGCCGCATCGGCCACATCAACGACGAGGTGCTGCGCCTGGCGGCCATGGCGCGCGGCGACGCCGAGCCCAACCTGGCCGTGGTGCGCGCCAACTGGCAGCTCTTCGTGAGCCCGACCGACTGGTCGCTGCGCCCCTTCCTCGCGCTGTGGCGCTGGGACGCGCCGCCGCTGCGCCACGCCATTCGCGCGGCGCTGGCCATCGCGGCCGGCTACGGCATCGCCGTGTCGATGCCCTGGGGGTCGCACGACTACTGGATCTTGCTGACCATCGTGGTGGTGCTGCGCGGCAGCCTCTCGCAGACGCTGGAGCGGCGCAACAGCCGCGTCGCCGGCACGCTGCTGGGCTGCGTGCTCGCGGTGGGCCTGCTGTCGGCGCACCCCTCGGCGCTGATGCTGCTCGTGACCGTGACCATCGCGCAGGCCATTGCCCACAGCTTCGCGGTGCGGCGCTACCTCGTCACCGCCGTGGCCGCCACCGTGCTGGGCCTGCTGCAGGCCCACATGCTGAACACCGGCACCGCGCCCATCTTTGCGCTGTTCGAGCGCATCGCCGACACGCTCATCGGCGCCGCGCTGGCCTGGGGCTTCTGCTACGTGCTGCCCTCGTGGGAGCGCACGCAGATTCCGGCGCTGGTGGCGCGCGTGCTCACCGCGCAGGCGCGCCATGCGCGGCTCGCGCTCGGCCTGGGCCAATTGCAGGCCATCCAGAGCAGCCCCGAGCTCGAATGGCGGCTCGCGCGCCGCGAGGCCTACGACAGCCTCTCGGCGCTCGTGCAGGCCACGCAGCGTTCGCTCTCCGAACCGCGCGCCGTGCAGCCGCCGCTCGAACCGCTCGAACATCTGCAGGCCCACAGCTACCAGCTGCTCGCGCAGCTCAGCGCCGTGAAGTCGATGCTCGTGCTGCGGCGCGACCGTCTCACGCCGGGCGACATCGAAGGCCCGCTCGTGCGCACCGCGCAACGCATCGAGGCCGCCCTGGGAACCATTCCGATCGCAGGGCCCTCTCACCCCGAGAGCACGGGGGCCACCACCGTCGGCGGCCCCATTCCACTGCCTGACCCGTTCGACAACGACATCAGCCCCTGGCTGGTGCGCCGGCTCGACCTGGCCACGGCGCTCGCCACGCAGCTGCGCGACGACGCAGCGCGCATTCTTCAACCACTGAACGACAACACCCCAGAAGCAAAGACCACCCCCGCCTGATGACCCAAGAGCTCCTCGCACACCCCTGGTTCGGCACCTGGATTGCCGCCCTGATCGCCGCGCCCCTCGCCCTTCTCGCCCACCGCATCGGGGGCATGGTCCTCAGGCGGATCACCCGCCCGGCGCCCGCCGTGCATGCGATGGTGGTCAACTGCACCGCCCCCGCGCGGCTGGTGCTGCCGCTGGCGGCGCTCATGATGGTGTGGCAGGCGGCGCCGGACGACCTGCGCTTCATCGGCAGCGTGCGGCATCTCACGGGGCTGCTGCTCATCGCGGCCAGCACCTGGTTCGTGCTCAAGGCCATCAGCGGCTTTGCCGACGGCGTGCTCGCGCAGCACCCTTCGGACATCTCCGACAACCTGCAGGCGCGCCGCGTGCTCACGCAGACCCGCGTGCTCGCGCGCACCGCCATGTCGGTCGTCGTCGTGGCCGGCGGCGCCATGATGCTCATGACCTTTCCGGGCGCGCGCCAGGTCGGCGCCAGCCTGCTGGCCTCGGCCGGCGTGATCGGCATCGTGGCCGGCCTGGCGGCCAAGCCCGTCTTCAGCAACCTCATCGCCGGCCTGCAGATCGCGCTGTCGCAACCGATCCGCATCGACGACGTGCTCGTGGTCGAGGGCGAATGGGGCCGGGTCGAGGAGATCACCGGCACCTTCGTGGTCGTGCGCATCTGGGACGACCGGCGCCTGATCCTGCCGCTCACCTACTTCATCGAGAAGCCTTTCCAGAACTGGACCCGCCACTCGGCCGAACTGCTCGGCTCGGTCTTCTTCTACCTGGACTACGGCACGCCGCTGGCGCCGCTGCGCGCCGAGGTCGAGCGCCTCGTGAAGGCCGCGCCCGAGTGGGACGGCCGCTTCTTCAACCTGCGCGTGACCGACGCCACCGAACGCACCATGCAGGTCCGCGTGCTCTGCACCGCCGCCACCTCCGGCCTGGCCTTCGACCTGCGCTGCTACGTGCGCGAAGGCGTCATCGACTTCATGCAGCGCGAGTACCCGCAGTTCCTGCCGAAGATGCGCTTCGAGGGCAACGATCCGGCGATGGGGCAGCCGCCGGTGATGCAAGGCGCGACGGCGGGCTGAAGCTCCCGCCGCCGCCTTCTTTCTTCTCCCCTACCGCGCAGGCGCCGCCGCAGGCAGCACCATCGGCGCCCCCAGCCGCGAGGCGCGCTCCCAGCCCGGTTGCGACTGCGCGCGCTCCAGTTCGGCCACCACCTCGGCGCGCGTGCGCGGTTGCGTGGCCTTCACGGGGATCGGGGCGCCCCAGCGCAGCACGCCGGCCCACTCGGGGCTTTGCTGCGCGGCGCGCAGTTCGGCCACCACTTGGGCGTCGGTCTTGCCCGGGCCGGCGTTTTCGGGGTGCTCCTTGATGCCGGCTTCGGTCGCCGCGAAATGCGCCGGCCCCTCGACGTGCTGCTGGCTGGTTTGTGCGCCAGCCAGCAGCGGGAGCGCTGCGGCGGCCATCGCCGCCAACGCAAAGGCCATCTTCCTGTTCGTCATGTGTCATCTCCTTCGTTGAACGCCGAAGAGGACCACCCGCTTCGGCGATGGCGGTTTTGCTTCGCCATGCCGACACGCTAGGAATTCGGACCGTCGCCGCGCGAACGGTTCAATTACAAAAACGACAGGATGAAGACCAATTCATCAATTCTCTGCAAGGGGCAACCGGAGCTTTCCAATTCGTAACCCGGCTGCACGGAAAACGTAATTGAAAAAGGCGGTTTCGGTCTTTTCCCGTCGCAATCGATCGATATGATTTGCCCGGACGCATGAACCATGCGGAAGGCAGAAGAAATCAATTGAAGGTATTTCCGCACGCCGAACCGGAGTTCCCACGCGGTGCGTGGGAGCGATGAATTTCATATTCAATTCAAGGGCAACAATGAAAAGACAATTCCTCACGGCCGCCGCACTGTTCGGTGTCGGGTTCGCCAATGCACAGTCTTCCGTCACGCTGTTCGGCGTGGTGGACACGGGCATCAGCAATTACTCCTCCAAATCGCAGGACATGAACGGCGCCACGCTGTTCAACCCGTTCTACGTGAACCAGGGCACGCGCACCGCGAGCCAGACCGCGCTGAGCTCGGGCGGCTATTCCACGAGCCGGTTGGGCTTTCGCGGCACCGAGGACCTGGGCGGTGGGCTGGCGGCCAGCTTCTGGCTCGAGGCGCCGATCAGCCCCGACGACGGCAAGACCGGCATCACCACCTTCCAGCGCCGTTCCACGGTCAGCCTGTCGGGCGGTTTCGGTGAACTGCGCCTGGGCCGCGACTACGTGCCGACGGCCTGGAACGACATCGTGTTCGACCCCTTCGGCATCGTCGGCGTGGGCCGCAGCCTGATCTTCACCGCCGCCAACACGAACGCCGGCGGCGGCTCGGGCGGCTTCGGCGGCGACCTCAATTACAACCGCGCCAGCAACTCGATCGGTTATTTCCTGCCGAAGAATCTCGGTGGCTTTTATGGCCAATTCATGTACGCGCTGCATGAAAATACCAAATACGACCCCGGCACGGCAACGCCACCTGGCGTCAATGCACTTGGCGCGCTCAATTCGGGCAATTCGTCTGCATCGCGCGCAGGCCGTTATCTGGGCGGACGTGTCGGGTATGCCAATGGCCCGTTCGACGTGGCCGTGTCGTACGGCAACAGCACGGCGGCCGACAATTTCTATGCGGGCACCACCGACAACGTCAAGACCTTCAATCTCGGCAGCTCCTACGATTTCGGCGTGGTCAAGCTGTTCGGCGAATTGTCACGAATCAAGAAAACGCGCGATTACGCCGTCACACCCTTGGTCGGCGGCGTGCCTGACGTCGACCTCACGGGCTACCTGATCGGCGTGACCGCGCCGGTCGGCCCTGGCCTGATCCGCGCCTCGTACTCGCAGGTCAAGTACGACCTCAACACCGTCAACCTGCCGTTCACGCCGTCGGTCGCCGACCCCAAGGCCAACAAGCTGGCCATCGGCTACATCCACAACCTGTCCAAGCGCACCGCCCTGTACGCCACCGTCGCGCGCATCAGCAACAAGAACGGCGCGGCGCTCACGGTCGGCGGCCCTGCCTTCGTGAACACCGGGGTGTTCGTGCCCAAGACCTCGACGGGCTACGACGTCGGGCTGCGCCACTCGTTCTGATCAGGGAAGACTGTCACGCGCAAAGAAGCAAGCAAGTGAGTGAATGACCGCGGGCGGCCCTGCGCCCGCGGATGTTCCGTTTCTCCAGGAGCCCGTCAGGCGGGTCCATTCGGTCCGCCTTTGTGCGGACCATTTTTTTGGGGCGAGAGAAGCGCGCCTCAGTCGGGCACTGTGCCCGCCGGCGCCGCCACCGCGCGCGCCGCGATCGGCACCGACATCACGATCGAGGTGCGCGTCTCGCCCAAGTGGTTGATGCTGCTTACGAAGGCTTCGAGGTGCTCGATGTCGCGCGCGACCACCTTCAGCACGTACGAGTCCTGCCCTGTGACGTGGAAGCACTCGAGCACTTCGCGCCGGCTGCCGAGCAGCTTCAGCAGCCGGGCCTTGTCGGGTTGCGCAGTGGTGATGCCGACCAGCGCGGTGACGGTGTAGCCCGCCTTGCGCGGCGGCACCACGGCGCGGTAGCCCTCGATGACGCCGGCCTCTTCGAGGCGCTTCACGCGCTCGGAGGTGGACGGCACCGACAGCGCCACCTGCCGCGCCAGCGCGGTGAGCGAGGTGCGCGCGTCCTGCTGCAGCGCATCGAGGATCTGCCAGTTCTTGGCGTCGATTTCCATGGATTTCAGGCCTGATTGAGAATTTCGCTTCCGATTTCAGGCAAGGCATGCCGTGCGCCTGAATTTCGCCATTCTCGCCATGCAGGCCTCGCCGAACAATCGTCGGCATGGACTTCCCTCTCTTTCTCAAGGCCCTCGTCATCGGGCTCTCGATCGCCGCACCCGTGGGCCCCATCGGCTTGCTGTGCATCCAGCGCACGCTCGCGCATGGCCGCACGATCGGCTTTCTCAGCGGCCTGGGCGCCGCGCTGGCCGATGCCTGCTATGGCGCCATCGGCGCGTTCGGCGTGTCGGCCGTGGTGTCGACGATGGTCGCGGCGCGCGTGCCGCTGGCGCTCGGCGGTGCAGCGTTTCTCGCGTGGATGGGCGTGCAGCTGCTGCGCGCCCCGGCCGCGACGCAGGCCCGCGCCGCGGAAGACGCGGCCACGCCGGTGAAGGCGCTGCTGTCGGTGTTCGTGCTCACGCTGGCCAACCCGATGACGATCCTGTCGTTCGTCGCGGTGTTCGCTTCGCTCGGCAGCGGCCACGTGGGCAGCGGCAGCGGTGCGGCGCTCACGATGGTGGCTGGGGTGTTCCTCGGCTCGGCGCTGTGGTGGCTCGGGCTGTCGAGCATCGTGTCGATGGTGCGGCACAAGCTCGGCGCGCGCGTGCTGCAGGGCATCAACAAGCTGTCGGGTGCACTGCTGCTGGGCTTTGCGGTGTTTCAGCTGTCGACGTTGCTATCGCGCTGAGGAATCAACCAGCCGGCTTGCGGCGCGCGGGCTTGCGCGCACCCAGCGCGCTCGCCAGCGCCTTCGTCGCCCAGTCGCGCAAGGCGTGCGGGTCTTCGAGCGCATCGACCGGCGCCTCGTAGTAGCTCGCGACCTTCACGGTCGAGGCGCTGGTCGCGTACGAGAACGGCACCGCGCCCAGACGCTCGAAGTCCGGCCGGGTGGCGTCGTCGACGCGCAGGTACAGCGTGCCCTTCATCACGAAGGCGAACTGCACGCCGGCCTGCACGAGGCCGAAGCCGCCGAAGAAGCGCTTGACCTCGATGGGGCCCATCGCACCGAGCGACTCGGCCAGCTCCAGTGCTCGCCCGTGCGAACGCTCGGCACCGCCGGCGGCGGCCCCGCCTTTCGCGCGGCTCAAACGACCGCCTTGCGTCGCGCGTCGGTCACGGGCGCACCGCCATGCACTTCGAGCAAACGCAGCAGCGCCTCGGAGCTGTGGGCCTTGGCCCAGTCGCGTTCGGAGTCGTTGATGCCGACGAGGTGCAGGAAGTCGAAGCGGCCCGAATCGAGCTGCGCCGTCGCGGGGTAGTGCTTCGGCTCCATCAGCACCACATGGCGCAGGGCGACGGTGCCCTTCTCGCGGATCGCTTCGCCGACGGGAATGCGGTCGCCGTAGTCGAAGGGCTGTTTGTCTTCGCCGAAGTGCGAATGCGCGAGCAGCACGTTGTAGGCGAGCAGGCGGCGCAGCAGCTTGATGGCCCACTGGTCCTGCGGCTGCGACGGCACTTCGATGACCAGCTCGGAGCCGATCCACGAATAGTCTTCGGGGTCGTAGTCGGCCGGTTCCGTTTCCCAGGGCGTGGAGCCGCCCGAGGTCACGTACAGCCAGGTGTTGCGCACGGGCGTGGGCGCGAACTCGAACACGCCCAGGTGCAGCCAGCGCGGATCGACGTCTTCCGCGCCCAACGCCTTGAACTCGTCGAAGTCCAGCACGTAGATGCCGGTGCGCTCAGGGCCGAACAGGCGCGGGTAGAGCGTCTCTTCGCGGTAGGCCCACACGTCTTCCATGGAACTCATCGGCGCATCCTCCTCGTTGGAACGAGGGCATTCTCGTCGCTCAACGTGACCGCTGCATACGCCGCAGGGCGGGCCGTTCGAGGTTGGTGAAGGCACGCAGCACCCACTCCACCGGGCCGTACGCAAAGCGTGCCAGCCACCAGCGGCTGACCAGCATCTGCGCGCCGAAGATGCCGAAGGCGACCATGAGGCTCATGAACGGCCCGAGCTCGCCGATGAGCCGCAGCCCGTACGCCAGGAAGAGCCACGCGCACACCGCCGACTGCAGCAGGTAGTTCGACAGCGCCATGCGCCCCGCCGGTGCGAGAGCATCCGCCAGCCAGCCGCCCCAGCGCGACTGGAACAGCAGCATCATCGCGCCCACGTACGTCGCCGTGAGCAGCGGCGAGGTGAAGACGCCGACCGCCAGGCCGAGCACGTCCCAGCGCGAGCCCGGTACGACGGACGCGGTCCACGCATACACGGCCGCGCCCGGCAGCCCCAGCACCAGCCCGGGCACCAGCAGGCGCTTGAACAGCGGCCGGTAGCGGTCGGCTCGCGCGAACAGGTTGCGACGGCCCTCGATGACGCCCGCGAAGAACATCGCCAGCGCCATCGGCGCCTGCACCAGCCCGAGCACGATCCACACCTGCGACAGCTCGCGCAGATGCTGGCGGATGACCGTCGCCGCCGTGCCGCGGTAGGCCGCGAGCGCCGAGGCCGCGTCGGCCCTCGCGGTGCGAAGAACGTCTTCGGTCGCCGGGCCGCCCAGCATCGCGAGCATGCCGATGGCACCCCACACCATCGCGGTCGCCAGCACCAGCCGCAGCGCCCAGCGCGCGAGCACCGCGTCGCTCTGGTGGCGCAGCGCCAGCAGCACGGCGCCGAGCACCGCGTAGGTCGTGAGGATGTCGCCATGGAACAGCAGCACCGCATGCAGCACGCCGATGCACCACAGCGCCACCAGCCGGCGCGCCAGGCGCGGCACGAAGGGCTTGCCGCTGCGCTGCGCCGACTGCATCTGCAGCGTGAAGCTGTAGCCGAACAGGAACGAGAACAGCAGGTAGAACTTGGTCTCGAACAGGAAGGCCACGGCAAAGGCCGCCACGCGGTCCAGCCCCGAACGCACCATCGGGTCGGGCAGCGGCTGGCCGTAGTACGGCGAGGCAAAGGCCGCGATGTTCACGACCAGGATGCCCAGCAGCGCGAAGCCGCGCAATGCATCGACGAGCGACTGGCGCTCGCCCGCTACTGGAGTGGGGTTCATGCGCCCTGCTCCGGCTTCGCGAGAAAGCGGCCCACCACGCGCCGCAGCATCGGTGCCTCGCGCGCGGGGTCGAAGCCCGTGTCGAGCGCCAGGCGCGAGAACACGCCGTCGATGAGCGCGGCGATCCAGTTGGCCGATTGCACGGGGTCGAGCTCGGGATCGATCTGCCCGCGCGCCGCGGCCTTGCGCAGCAGGGCCGCGAGGCCGTCGCGCATTTCGGTGTCGCCCGCGGCCACGCTGGCGCAGACCACCGGGTTGCGCAGGGTCTCGGCCGCCACCTCCAGCGCCAGCCGCGAGTAGCTGCGGTCGGAGGCGAAGACCATCACCACGTCGAGAAAGGACAGCACCACCTCCAGCGGGTCGGCCGGGTCGTCGTCGATCGCGGCGAAGTACGCGGCCGTGTCGCGCCACTCCTCTTCGGCCAGGGCCTCGATGATCGCGTTCTTGCTGGGAAAGTAATGAAAGAGATTGCCCGGGCTCATGCCCGCGGCGGCGCAGATCTCGGCGGTGGTGGTGGCATGAAAGCCACGTCGCGCAAAGCAGTCGCCCGCGGCCTCCAGGATCTGGCGGCGCTTGGCCTGCTGGCGTTCGGGGTCAACTTTGCGCACGGTGGTTCTCGCGGAATTCGGTCATGCCCGAATTATTAGACCGAGCGCTCGATCTATTCTGAAGGAAGCCTGAAGAAACCCTTCAGGCAGCGCGCGTGGCCGCAATGCCCCGGATGGTGTCCAGCAGCAGCCGCGCGCCCTCGCCCGTCTCGCTGCCGCGCCGCACGGTCACGCCCACCGGGCCTTCTGTGCTTGCCGTGTCGATGGCCACGCGCTGGAGTTCGCCGCGCGCCACGAAGCCTTCCACCGCGCCCTGCGGCGCAAACCACACCGCATCGGAGCGCTGCAGCAGGCCCACCGCAAAGCTGGTGTCGGTCGCCTCCACCAGCCGCGCCGGCAGCGCCAGCCCCTGCGCGATGAGGAAGGCGTCGGCCGTGTGCCGGATCAGCGTGCCCGACACCGGCAGCACCAGCGGGTAGGCGGCCAGCGCGTCGAGCGTGGGCTTGCGCCGCGAGGCCAGCGGATGGCCGGGGCGCACCACCAGCAGCAGCACCTCGCTGTACAGCTGCTCGAAGGCCAGGTCGGCCATGGCCGAGGCCTGCGCCAGCCGGCCGAGCACGAGGTCGATCTCGCCCTGGCGCAGCTGCGTCATGAGCTGCGCGTTGGTGCCGCTCACCACGCGCACGCGCATCGCCGGGTGCGCCGCATGCAGCCGCGCGACCGCCTCGGGCAGCAGGTGCGCCGCCATGTTGGGCAAGGCGCCGACCGCCACGCGCAGCTGGTCGGCCTCGGGCTGGTCCATCGCCAGGCCCAGGCCTTCGCGCAGGCCGCGCAGCGCCGACACCGCATGGCGCACCAGCACCTCGGCGGCCGGCGTGAGCTCCACGCCGCGGCGGCGGCGCAGCAGCAGCTGGCGGCCCACGATCTCTTCGAGCTCGGCCACCGTCTTCGACACCGCCGGCTGCGTGAGCGACAGCGCCTCGGCCGCGCGCACGAGGTTGCGCTCCTGCGCCACCATGACCAGGCATTGCAGGTGGCGCATCTTCAGGCGCTCAAAGTTCATGGCTGACATGCGGTTCTCCTCGAAGCCAGTGGGGCGACGCGCTTTCAAATATAACCAGAGGGAATAGCTGGCGGAAGAGACTTCAGTTGTGCCGCGCCGCGCAGCCTTCTAGAGTGCCGTGGATACGGAGACAGACAAAGCAGCCCATGACCACGACCTTTTCCTCGAAGCCTTCCTCTTCCTTTGGCACGCGCCGCCGCCTCACGCTCGCCGCCGCCTGCGCCGCGCTGGCCCTCGGCCTCGCCGCCCCGGCCGCGCAGGCCCAGACGAGCTACCCCGCGAAGCCCGTGAAGTTCCTCGTCAACTTCCCGGCCGGCGGCCCCATCGACATCCTCGGGCGCGCGCTGGCCGATGCGCTGCAGAAAGACCTGAAGCAGCCCTTCGTGGTCGACAACCGCCCCGGCGCGGGCGGCAACATCGGCGCCGACGCCGTGGCCAAGAGCGCGGCCGACGGCTACACCGTGCTGCTGGGCATCGACAGCACCTTCACCGTCAACCCGCACCTGTACGCGTCGATGCCCTTCGCGGCCAAGGACCTCAAGCCGCTGATGATCTTCAGCTCGTCGGGCCTGAGCTTCACCACCGCCGCCTCGGTGAAGGCCAGGACGCTGCCCGACTTCATCGCGCAGGCCAAGGCCGAGCCCGCCACCTTCAGCTCGGCCGGCAACGGCAGCCCGGGCCACATTGCCGCCGAGATCTTCGCGAGCGCGACCGGCGCGAAGATCGTGCACGTGCCCTACAAGGGCAACGCCCCTGCCGTGATGGCCATGCTGGGCAACGAGGTGCAGGCCGGCATCGTCGCCACGCCGGGCGTGCTGCCGCAGATCCAGGGCGGCAAGCTGCGGGCCCTGGCCGTCACCGGCCGCCAGCGCGCGCCGCTGCTGCCCGAGGTGCCCACCGTCGGCGAGCTGGGCCTGAAAGACCTGGAGTTCGAAGTGCTCTACCTCGCCATGGTGCCGGCCGCCACGCCCGAGCCCGTGATGCAGACCCTGCGCCAGGCGCTGCACAAGGCGCTGGCCCTGCCCGAACTGAAGGCCCGCCTGGCCTCGCTCGACATGGTGCCGCTGGCCGAAACCGATGCCGCCGCCGCCACGCGCCTGGCCACGGCGCAGGCACGCTACGGCCGCATCGTCAAGGCGACCGGGATGAAGGTGGACTGACGGCCTTGCCGCTGCGCGCCGTGCTGTTCTTCTTGCCCTGGCCTGCTGCCGCCGCAGCAGCCGCCGCGTGGCGCCCCCGGTCGGCCTTGGGCAGCACCGCCTGCGCCACCATGGTTTCGGCATGTGCCTGCAACCGGTGCAGCGCGTCGTCGAAGCGCGCGGCATCGTCCGCGTCGAGCGTGCCCATCAGCTCGGCGTTGATGCGCGTCACCAGCGGAAAGAGTTCGTCGTACAGCGCCTGCCCCGCCGCCGTGAGGCCCAGCCGCACCTGCCGCCGGTCGCCTGCCAGCGCCGTGCGCGACACCAGCCGCTTGGCCACCAGCGAACCCACCGCCTTCGAAGTGCGCGCCCGGTCCAGCTGCGCGTGCTCGGCCAGTTGCGACGAGCCCAGCTCGCCCCGGCTGGCCAGCACCGCGATCAGGCGCCATTCGCGCCGCGTGATGCCGAAGCGGCCCTCGCACAGCCGGATCACCATGCTGCCCGCCACCGCGAGCAGGCGCGACAGGCGGTACAGCAGCAGGTCGTCCAGCGGGCGGCGCGGCGGGGTGGCGGCGTCTTCGGCAGTCATGGGGTGGCGTCTCGAAAGGCCGGGTAAATCCGGGCGATGGTTGATTTGATCAATCGAATGTAGCGTCTCCAGAATCGTCCGCAGCCGCGGCCACCCGCCCCGGCCACGCACAGACCCTGCCGAACGCCGAACGAGACCCCGGAGAGATTGACGATGCCCCAGCTTCCCGACCCGACCCGCCGCCGCACCCTGACCACCCTTGGCGGGCTGGCCCTTGCACCCCTTGCGTCCTTCGCACCGCTTGCGTTCGCGCAGCAGCAGCAACCCGCCGCCTTCACCCCCGGCCAGCCGATCAAGGTGCTCATCGGTGTGCCCGCCGGCGGCACGCAGGACGTGCTGACCCGCGCCATTGCCCACCAGGTGCGCGATTCGCTCGGCCCACTCATCATCGACAACCGCTCGGGCGCGGCCGGCCGCATTGCCGTGGACGCCGTGAAGACCGCGCCGCCCGACGGCCACACCCTGCTGCTGGGCACCGCGAGCATGATGACCATGTTCCCCAGCGCCTACCGCAACCTGTCGTACGACCCCATCAAGGACTTCGTGCCGCTGGTGAACGCCGCGCGCTTCGAGCTGGCGCTCACCGTGCACAAGGACGTGCCCGCCAACACCCTGGCCGAGTTCATCACCTGGGCCAAGGCGCAGGGCGACAAGGTGAGCTTCGGCTCGTACGGCGCCGGCACGCCCTCGCACTTTCTGGGCGAAATGCTCAACCGCGCGGCCGGCCTGAAGATGGTGCACGTGCCCTACCGCGGTTCCACACCCGCGCGCCAGGACGTGATGGGCGGCACCGTGCCCGTGTACTTCGACACCATCGGCGGCGCGCAACAGATGCTGCCCACCGGCCGCGTGAAGGTGCTGGCCACCAGCGGCGACAAGCGCTCGCCGCTCATGCCGCAGCTGCCCAGCTTCGTCGAGAGCGGCTACAAGGACGTGGTGGCCACCGCGTGGTTCGCCTACTACGCGCCGCTGAAGACGCCGGCGGCCACTGCCGAGAAACTGCGCACCGAAATCATCCGCGCCGTGAACTCGCGCGAGGTGCGCCAGCTGCTGCTGCAGAACGGCATGTACCCCGTGGCCGACGGCCCCGAAGCGCTCGTGAAGACCATGCGCGAAGACATTGCCCGCTGGGCCGGCATCATGAAGGCCGTGAACTTCCAGGCCAATGACTGACCGACCGATCGACAACAAGGACACACCCTTCATGATCCCGCGCGCCCTCCCCGCTTTCGCCTCTTCCTTCAACCCGGCCCGACGCCGCCTCGCCGCCGTGCTGGCCATGGCCGGCCTCGTGGCGGCCATCGCCGCCCCCACGCTCGCGCGCGCACAGGCCGCCCAAGCCGCACTCGACAGCCCGCTGCGCATCGTCGTCGGCTACGCGCCCGGCGGCGCCACCGACCGCGTGGCGCGCATCGTGGGCGACAAGCTCGCGGCCCAGCTCGGCGTGCCCGTGATCGTCGACAACAAGCCCGGCGCGGGCGGCCGCCTGGCCGCGCAGCAGGCCAAGGCCACGCCCGCCAACCAGAACGTGCTGATGCTCGCCAACCCCGCCGTGATGGTGGTGGCGCCGCTCGTCTTCAAGGACAACGGCTACGACGCCGAGCGCGACTTCGTGCCCGTGTCGCACGTCAACGCCTACGACTTTGCGCTGGCCGTGTCGCCCACCCTGCCCGTGCGCGAGCTGAACCATTTGCTCGCATGGATGCGCGCCAACCCGCAGCAGGCCAACGTGGGCGTGCCCGCCACCGGCAGCCTGCCGCACTTCTTCGGCCTCATGGTGGGCGAGAAGGCCAAGGTGCAGACCCAGGTGATTGGCTACCGCGGCTCCGCCCCGCTGCTGAATGACTTGATCGGCGGCCAGGTGCCCATTGCCGTCGACACCGAAGACGTCGTGCTGCCGCAGCACACCGCCGGCAAGCTGCGCATCCTGGCGCTGTCGGGCGAAAAGCGTTCGCCCTTCGCGCCCACCATTCCGACCTTCAAGGAAGCCGGCCTCGACCTCGCCGCCACCGGCTGGAACACCTTCTTCGCGCCGGCCAGCATGCCCAAGGAGAAAGTCGAACGCCTGGCCACCACCATCCACGCCGTGATGCAAGACCCCGACACCCAACGCAAGTTCAAGGACGCCGGCATGACGCCGGTGGTGAGCACCCAGGCGCAGACCGCCGCGATGCTCAAGGCCTACAAGGCGCAGTGGGCGCCCGTGGTGCAGAAATCCGGCTACCAGCCCTGATCGAAAAACCTTCCGACCTATGACGACACGCAGCACCCGCCCCAACATCATCTTCATCGTGGCCGACGACCTCGGCTATGCCGACCTCGGCTGCTACGGCGGCCGCGAGGCGCCTTTTGGCCGCGTGTCGCCCGTGCTCGACGGCCTGGCCGCCAACGGGTTGAAGCTCACGCAGGGCTACTCGAACTCGCCCGTGTGCTCGCCCACGCGCTTCGCGATGATCACCGCGCGCTACCAGTACCGCCTGCGCGGCGCGGCCGAAGAGCCCATCAACAGCCGAAGCCGCGGCAGCACCACCCTGGGCCTGCCCACCGAGCACCCCACCCTGCCGTCGCTGCTGAAAGACAGCGGCTACAAGACCGCGCTCATCGGCAAGTGGCACCTGGGCTACCCGCCCAGCTTCGGCCCGCTGCGCTCGGGGTATGAAGAATTCTTCGGCCCCATGTCGGGCGGTGTCGACTACTTCACCCACTGCGATTCGGCCGGCCGCCACGACCTCTGGTACGGCGAAGAAGAGCACAAAGACGACGAGGGCTACCTGACCGACGTGCTCTCCAAGCGCGCCGTCGACTACGTCGAGCGCATGGCCACGCAAGAAGCGCCCTTCTTCCTCAGCCTGCACTACACCGCGCCCCACTGGCCGTGGGAAACCCGCGACGACGCCGACAAGGCACCGCTCGTAAAGGACAACCTGTTCGACCTGTCGGGCGGCAACATCCATGTGTACCGCCGCATGATCCATCACATGGACGAGGGCATCGGCTGGATCATGGCCGCGCTCGAGAAGCACGGCATGGCCGACAACACCCTCGTCGTGTTCACCAGCGACAACGGCGGCGAACGCTTCTCCGACAACTGGCCGCTGGTCGGCGGCAAGATGGACCTGACCGAAGGCGGCATCCGCGTTCCATGGATTGCGCACTGGCCCAAGGTGATCGCCAAGGGCGGCGAGAGCACCCAGCTGTGCATGACCATGGACTGGTCGGCCACCATGCTCGACGCCGCCGGCGTGAAGGCCGACGCGGCGTACCCGCTCGATGGCGTGTCGCTCATGCCCGTGCTGAAAGACGCCACCCACACCTTCCGCCGCCCCCTGCACTGGCGCATGAACCACCGCGGCCAGGAAGCCATGCGCGACGGCGACTGGAAGTACCTGAAGGTCGACGGCAACGAGTACCTGTTCAACATTCCGGCCGATGAGCGCGAACGCGCGAACCTGGGGGAGAAGGAGCCGCAGCGGCTGGAGGCGATGCGGGCGCAGTGGCAGGCGTGGAATGCGACCATGCCGGGGATTCCGGAGGATGCGACTGTTAGTTTGGGGTACTCGGTTAGGGATATGCCGCAGAGGTAAGGAGCGACGGCAGGAAATCTATCGTCAGTAAGACATTTAGTCCCCGCCCCCCAAGTACTGCCACCAGCAGTGCTTAGGTGGCCGTCTCAGACTGGTTGCAGTCGATCGATGTCTGCGGCCCGAGTGCCTGCTCCAGGTTAGATGCGAACGTTCCGGTCGCCGAACCACGAGAAGTGGCAGAAAGCAACGCGCATGAGCGCCACGCGCGCACACGCTGACGCGGTGACTGCATAGGCGGAACGCGATCGGCTGGAGAAGCTGCTGGTCGCGCAGTTCGATTCCCCATGAACGTGCAGTCACGGCCTTGTGCGCTCGTGTCGCTCGTGTCGCTCGTGTCGCTCGTGTCGCTCGGGCGTGGTACAGCGGCCGCTGGCTTCTTTTACGCGCTTCGATCTCCAAGTGGAATGCGGTAGCACTTTCGCAGGCAGCGCCTGATAATCCGGGCGAACTGTCACTACAGGTGGGACTACTTGAGCACGAACACGACACAGTCCGAAGCGGCCCTGCAAGAGCACTGCACGCGCGAGGCGCTGCGCATCTGGCGCGTGTACGCGCACCAGTACCCGCAAGCACCGGGTATGACCTTGATGCCGCTGTTGCTTGACGAATATCGCATCGGCGTCGACATCCTGTTTGTGGGGATGAATCCGTCATTCTCACAGGGTGCCGTGCGACGCATCTGGGCCAACGCAGAGAGCGGTATCGTCGAAGGTGTAAACCCATTCGAATGGGACGCTGAACTGGATGAAGACATGCTTGCACGGCGCGTCCAAGACATCCTTCGCTTTGAAAAGACAGCCAGAGCGGAGTACGCCCCCTACTTCCGACCGCTGCAGGATTTCGCCGAAGAGGCCGAGGCAAGAAGCCATGGACACATCGACATGTTCGTCGTGCGCCACACCACGCAAGCGGACGTGCACGCGGCCTACGGCAAGCGGTTTTCGGAGCTACCCCCCATCGCCAAGGAGCAGTTCCAACTGTTCCAGCATACGCTGAAGGCGATGGCGCCCAAGACGATAGTCATTGTTAATGCCGGAGCTAGCCATCTCGCGCTCGAGGGCCTTGGACTGAAAACTGAAGATCGAGGGCGAACGTACTTCTGGGAAGAGCTGCCCGGGGCGCAGTTCTTCTTGAGCGGCATGCTCTCAGGTCAGAGAGCCCTAGACGTTTTTTCACGGGCTCGGCTCACGGCGGACGTACGGCAAGCGTTGGTGCACACCTGATGGCGAAGTCGCCGGCACCGTCAAATCCACACCAAGCGCCATCCCCCATGCGCTGGCTCGAACCCGAGGAATGCGTTCACTACCGCGACCAATTTCGCACTGCCCGATACGCAGCACTCGCAGATGCAGAAGGCTTCGGTGCCATCTGCTTCGCGTTGGAGGCTCTCGGACTCCGACTACTTGGCAAGCAAAGTACGCTAGAAAAATACAAAGATCGAATCGCTGCGTATGCGTTACTTTCGCCCGTCCTAAATGACCTCGCGACAAAGCAACCATCAAGATTCAAACACTTCGAAGCACTCTACAAAACAGTACAAACGGCGCGCAATGATGCTATGCACATCGGTGCCTACGCACGTCACGCAACGGAAGCGGCCATCGAGCTGTGTATCGGACTGGAGGAGGCCCTGATGGCTGAAGTTGTACGCACTGTGGGCAACCTAATGGTTACCTCCCCCGTAACGGTCGCGCATTGGCAGGTGGTCGCCCATGCAAGGCAACTGATGCTGATGCATTCATTTTCTTTCCTACCAGTACGAATCGGCACGTCATGGTGGCTGATTTCCGAGTTGGGGCTGGCAAAGTTTCTGAGCAACATTGACCAAAAAAAAGCACGCCTGGGCCTCACCATTCAGGAGGCCAAGGAGGCGGGCATGGGGATGATCGAAGTCCTCGACAAAGACGTTCTCCGCGCGACGATGAGCATCGAGGACATCTTGCAAAAAGCGCAGGTGAAGAATGGGCCAATGCTCTGGCTGGTTGTCGACGAAAAGCATCCAGACCACCTAGCAGGAGTCCTATCACCCTTTGAGCTGATGTAGCGCCAGTCGAGTCATGGATTCAGAAAGCCCACGCCTACGCAGCACACCAAGGTCTTCTATCGTTTCAAGGCGGCGGCGCTCGACTACTGCCGCGTTGAAGGGCATGGAAAAAGCAACCCGCGGCCTTTCGTGAAGACACGGCGGTTGACCAGCCCTCTACCTCCTCTACTCTCACTCTCCCCCAACAACCTCTCTGCCTCCCCAGCCTGATCCGCGGCAATCCGCAGCATGTGATCACGGTGGTACCGATCATCCAAGGCCTACCCAGGCGGATGACCACTCTGCCGCTGGATCGGTCGGATGTCAGCGATCACCCGATCAGCCCCTTATTAACCAGCCACCGTTCACCAGGGGAACGCATGCAAGTAGATCTTGAGCACGTCAGAACTCAGCACGCAGTCGGGCAAGGCGCCTTTCACTCTGCCAGCGTCACACTGACGCGCCCATCAGGTCGCTATCGCTTTGACTATGTCTATGACTGCGGCGCCCTGCAGAGCTGGTGGCGCAGTCCAGCAGTCAGAATCGCCGTGGATTCGTATGAGCCTCGGTATGAGCCCAGGGTCGTAGCTGGCGCCATCGAGTTGGTCGGTGTAATTGATGCGTTGGTTCTTTCGCACTACGACTATGACCACATCAACGGTGCTGAGTTGCTCGCAGCGAAGTTTGAGGTCAAGCGGGTCTATGCGCCTTACCTTTCCCCCGTTGAGCTGGCACTGGAGATCGCGCGGCAGGCCAAATCCATCAACGAGGAATACTTAGAACAGCTCTTCTCTGTGGCAAATGGTGGTGACCTTTGGGGCATTCCCGTCACGCGCGTGAGAGGAGGTCCGACGAGAGACAACCCGAATCTTCCTGGTGACCCTGAGCTACCAAGGAAGCCGGCCCTCGACGAGTACAGCCCTTCGAGCGAAGGTCCGGCGCAGCCATCGCCCTACCCTAGAGCAATGGAAGTGATGAAGGCGCACAGCGGCGGCCCCATGGACGCAGACCTGGACCACTCAGAAGACGCCCGCCTTGAGGCATCAGGTGATTTCATCTGGCGGTTGCGCTTCTGGAATCACCAAGTGTCGGACGAAATGCTCTTCTACATCTGGAGCTTCCTGGATGCAGTCGGATTCCCCTTGGACGCGCTGACTCAGCCCAACGGCGCGACCACAGTTTGCGCCTGGCTCAAGAGCAAGACGAATCGAGATGCAGCCCTCGACGCCTACATCGAAGCCTTCCGTCAACTCGGCACGTCGGCAACGCTGGAAATCGCCCCTGACCATGTTCCCAACCTGATCTCCTTGGCGCTCTTTAGCGGCCCTCGGTATCTGGGCGATGCACCAGATTACCTCCGGTACGACGTATTGCCGCCTTTCGAGGGGCATGTGCCTCACTGGTGGTACGGCGATGAACCCGACGAGGTGGGGTGGCTGGGGACCGGGGACGCACTTCTCGGGGAACCCGACGTCTGGGCAGATTTCTCAGTGCACTACGCGATTGAGCTACCTCGCGTCCAGACCGTCCTACTTCCGCATCATGGCGCTGCACCCGTGCGCGGCCCTGCCTTTTACAACCCGGGGCTGAATGATCGCGCCGGGATTCATTCTGTGATCTCCGTCGGAACCAAGAACCGATACGGGCACCCTCGGGAAGAGGTGCTCACAGCGGTCCGCAAGAGAAACGGATACCTGTGGGTGATAACGGAAAAATGGGCGCTAGGGTTCCGAGAGTTCATATGGGGCTGGGTGCCCATCGCTCCATGACCTTCAAATGCACTCCGATGCGTCTAGTCGCCAGTAAGCGGGCCGATATGTGCGCTTTCTCCCCTATGGAAAAACGCTATGCCGAACATTCCTGTTACTGACACGGTCGTACACGCATTTTCCCAGTTAGTAGACGACTCGGGGAATGGCGGAAGCTATCGAGAGCCATCGCATTCGGACATCGAATTTCAAGTCAATGCGTCCGGGCTGACGACCTTCGATCCCAAGCAATAGGGACAGTTGATCGGAAAGGCCAAGCGGGTCAGGGCTGTGCTGTACGAGGCGATGACAGCCAATCCCACCGCCGCTTCGCAATTCGCCATAGGTCTCCTGGGAAAGATTCGTGCGTGTGGCGGCTTCCGCGTTGGTGCACCCAACTTCGTTGGCGCCGAGGCGATTGCGAACGCCAAGTCGGCCTGCGACAGCGTTGGCTTTGTCCTCGCTGACGACGGGACGCTTGCCCCGAAAGTACTCACAACTCTTCGTGGCCCAGAGCTGACGGACGCGCTTTTGGGCTACGCGCGGCGCGCACAGCGAGGCGCCGACGATGCGGCTCTTGTGGCTGGAACAGGTAAGGACCTGCTTGAGGCCACTGCTGCCCACGTGCTCATGACAATACGGGGCGGCTATCCCGCAGGTGCCAACTTTCAGGCCTTATTGGGCATGGCCTTCATTGCGCTAGACCTTGCAGTGCCGGAGATGCCTGAGGTTCAGGGCGAGTCGCCTGTCCGCGCGATGGAGCGGGGCCTGTTCGCAACTGCGCTCGGTGTTAACCGCGTCCGGAACAAGCAAGGCTCTGGCCACGGCCGCCCATGGCTACCGACGCTCACAGATGCCGAGGCCAAGGCAGCGATTGAGTCTGTTGGCACGGTCGCCAGCTACTTGCTCGCAAAGTTGGCGACAAACGGAAGGTAGTCTCTACCATTGGGCCATGATTGACCTGCTTCCCGTCTTAGTCCAAGCCACTGCGACAACGCGATTGCAGCTGAAGCAGTGGTTCGCTCGCTATCCAGCTGGCATGCCATGGTCAGTGATCTCGGACTACTGCGTTGGCGACGTGAACAAGGGGAACGGAGCCTGTCCTGAATTTTGTGTTCGAGGCATAGCATGACGAGAAGGAGCATGTATGCCAGTGAGCAAGACGAAGATGAAGAACGCGGCGATCGCCGCCAGGATGGCGGCGTTGCCATCGATT
>Ga0105243_10000272_pt1 | contig 57812 bp, 92 predicted proteins | sample KBSM34metaG_FD_81525 | JGI IMG/M metagenome (GOLD analysis project Ga0105243, IMG submission 81525) | Miscanthus rhizosphere microbial communities from Kellogg Biological Station, Michigan, USA - KBS M3-4 metaG | ecosystem: Host-associated > Plants > Roots > Rhizosphere > Soil | place... | reverse complement strand
CGGCGACCGCGTGCTCATCCAAGGGCACGATAGGGTTTATTTGGGCACAGTGATTGAGCAGCGAGCGCGGACGATTAAGGTGCGTTGGGATGTTGCGCCAGACGCTCCGGCGATGTACTGGCGCTCAGACAGCAAGCTGGAACGTGTAACGTGTAGACCGATTTCAATACTCAGAAACCGCCATGACTGAACCACTAGAAGATTTGTCGCCCATGCCGTTCGGAGTGCACAAAGGCAAACCCATGCAGGACGTGCCTGCCAGTTATCTTCATTGGTGGTGGGAAGAAGATGGATGCTGGAAGCTTCACGATCCAGTGTCAAAATACATACAGAAAAACAAATGTGCTCTGATGAGTGAAACGCTGGACTTGATTTGGACATGAGCAACGAATCCAAGACAAGCGGAAGTGAACTAATGATCGCGCCGTTGCCACCAGCGACTGGTTCGGCGTCTGTGGGGACGTGGCTCAAGAAACTTCGGGATGCGGAATACGAAGGTGCACGAGCTGATTATATGGCCGGACTGGCCAAGCAGCGAAAACAAGGCTGCTCACGCAAAGCTCAGCGACCACTGAATAACCTATGAGCAACCGAATCCACCACGCCGCCAGAGGCTCGACCCACACAAATTGAGGCGGGGTGAAAATTGGGGTTGACGACTGCTAACCTGTTGCACAATTATGCCAGCACTCTTGCATCCTGAAGTTCTAAAATTCCTGCGGTGGCGCGGCAAACTCGGCGGATCGGCCACGCGCGACAAATACGGCAAGGCCCATTTCGTGCGGGCCGCGAAGGCCAGCGCCAAGGTTCGGCGGGCCAATGCGGAGAAGAGGAGGCTGGCGGCGTGAGGATTCGCACCATCAAGCCGGAGTTTTTTCTCCATGATGGGCTATACGAAGCGGAGAAGGAGACTGGTTTGCCTCTCCGGGTGGCCTTCGCCGGGCTCTGGTGCGCGTCGGACAAGGAGGGGCGGTTTCGATGGGAGCCAAGACGCTTGGGTGTTGCAATCCTTCCCTATGACGAGGTGGACTTTTCACGCGTGCTTGACGCGTTGGCCACGCGTGGCTTTCTCGTGAAGTATCGCGTGAAAGACGTGATTCTGGGGTGCATTCCGAGCTTCAAAAGGCACCAATTCGTGAACAATAAGGAAATTGCATCAGTGCTGCCTGATCCATCTGAAGGTGAAGATATTACACGCGTGCCTGACGCGTACTCATCGCGTGATGAACGCGTGAAAGGGGAAAGGAAGGGAAAGGAAGGAGATAGGGAACGGAAGGGAATGGATGGTGCCGCGTGCTTGACGCGTGCCCTACCCGACGCCTCCAAGTTTTCGCCTCCAAGCCTTGAAGAGGTGAAGCTTCAATGCGCGAAAGTGGGATTGCCTGAATCAGAGGCGGAGAAATTCATCGACTACCACGCCACCCGCGGTTGGAAGCTCAAGGGCCAGCGGATGCAGTCGTGGCCACACGCTCTCGGCACCTGGAAATCGAATTGGAATGCAGGAAATTATGGACCCACAACTCCTCAACGCAGCCGTAACCACACTGAAGCTCCCGGCGAGCATTTTATCGCCGGACGCGACGAGCAGCGAAAGCGACGAGATGCCATCATCGCAGCCGAGGACGCAGCCATGGACGGGCCGGTTCCTCTCTGAGCAAACGCCGGAATACTGGGCAAAAGTCATGGGCCTCGACATCACGCATCATCCGAAGGTTGTCAAACTGGCCGAGTGGACTGGTTACTTCGTCCGCCGCACGCTCCGCAACGACAGATCCGGCGGAACATGGCTCCTGCTCGAAGGCCCAACCGGCACTGGTAAGACGCACTGCGGTCGATTCTGCGCCCGCGTGTTCAACGATTGGGTTTGGGATGCGATTCTGTCGCGCAAGCCCAATGGCGCTCCATGCACGGCGTGGGGAGGTGGCTTCAAACCACGCGCCGAGGTTCTCAACTGGTCCCGGTTCTGCATTCAGGCTGAGGCTGATGAGGGAGCGCAATGGCGGCTCGACGAGGTGCTGGAAAACGACTTGATCGTTCTTGATGACGTGGGGGCAGAGGCGGATCGGTTCCGCTCCGGTGCGAACAAGGCGCAGTTGCGGGACTTCTTGGAGTCCTGCCGGAACAAATGGCTTCTGATCTCAACGAACATTCGGAAGCCGGAATGGCTCGACGCTTTTGGGGCGAGGGTGGCGGACCGCCTCGACAGCGCCCGCCGGTTCGACACGACTGGAATCCCGAGCTACCGGGCGAAACTTGCGGGAGGAAGATAAATTTCAAAGCCGGACAAACCTAACAAAATAAAACCTATGGGATCAGGATCATTCAACGCCAAAGCCTACCGGAGTTTCGCAACCTCCACCGCCGGTAAAACCACGGACGACATCTATTCGAGTCGCTCCATTCACAAGAACCTCAACCCGAAAGGCGTCAAGGTTCGGGAGTCACGCGACAGCGCGGACAACCCCAATTCGACGCCGATCATCATCGGAATCGACGTTACCGGCAGCATGGGCATGATCGCTGATGTCATCGCACGCAAAGGGCTCGGCACGCTCTTCACTGAGATTCTGGATCGCAAGCCCATCACTGATCCGCACGTCATGTTTATGGCGATTGGCGACGCGAATTACGACAGCGCCCCGTTGCAGGTGTCGCAGTTCGAGGCGGACAACCGGATCGTGGAGCAGTTGACGCAAATCTTCATCGAGCACGGCGGCGGCGGAAACAACTTCGAATCATACAACCTGCCGTGGTACTTCGCCGGCCACCACACGGAGCACGACAGCATCATCAAGCGTGGCAAGCGCGGATACCTCTTCACAATCGGAGACGAGGAAGCGCCACAGCCGTTAACGGTGGATCAGATCCAGGAAATCACCGGCGACACGTTGGAGCGGCAGATTTCATCCGAGGAAATGCTCCGCGACGCGCAGCGCAAGTACGACGTGTTCCATGTCATCATCCAGGAAGGAGATCACGCCAAGGCACATCCCGACCGTGTCCGCGCCAGTTGGGCCTCAATGCTCGGGCAGCACGTCATCCCGCTTGCGGATCACACCAAGCTGGCCGAGACAATTGTCAGCGCAATCGAGGTGGCGGAAGGCCGGGACGCCAAGGAAGTGACTCGCGTATGGGGCCGCGTTGTCCACGATGCAGTGAAGGCCCTCCCGCGCAGTCGAACCGCCGGGCTGATTGCGGCACCATGAAGGCGCGTGTTGTCATAGGGGCCAGTTTCGGGGACGAGGGAAAGGGGCTCGTCACCGACTGGCTCTGCTCGCAGGGCGCCGGGATGGTGGTGCGCTTCAGTGGCGGCGCGCAAGCCGGCCACACTGTCGTTACACCGGAAGGCGAGCGGCACATCTTCCGCCATGTCGGAAGCGGCACGTTTTGCGAAGTTCCAACATTCCTGTCCCAATTCTTCGTGTGCAATCCGATCCTGTTTATGCAGGAGCGGGATCAGCTTTTTGCGCTCGGATTCCACCCGGTTGTTTACGCCCACCCTGACTGCCTTGTGACGACGTTCATGGACATGCTCATAAATCAGGCGCGGGAGACGCGGCGAGGCGCGAAGCGCCACGGCAGTTGCGGCATTGGATTCCACGAGACGATTGTGCGCTCCAATGTGCCGGAGTTGAAAATCACGATGGCGGATCTTTGGAATGGCGGGAAGAACCTCGAATCACAACTGGCGGAAATCTGCGGCAAGTACGCCAAATTTCGCTGCGGGGAATCGTTCGATCAGCCGAAGGCGACAGCAGCCTTTATTGAGTGCTGCAATCATTTTGCCCAATGCGTGAACCCACTGGGAATTGGCCAGTGCAAAGATCCGGTGTTCGAGGGCTCGCAAGGGCTTCTTCTCGATCAGGACAACAAAGAGTTCTTCCCGCACGTCACGCATTCAAATACCGGCATGAAGAATGTGGAGTTGCTCTGCGCCCAAGCCGGGATCACACAGAAGGAAGCCTATTACGTGTCGCGAACCTACCTTACGCGGCATGGAGCAGGGCCATTGCCGGGAGAGGATGCCGCCATGTCATTCGACGATGACACGAACAAATCAAACGCATTTCAAGGCTCGCTTCGATTCGCACCGCTTGACGCTGGCAAATTGAGGGCAAGATGCGCCAAAGATGCCGGATCGAACCCTTACAAACTTGTTCTCACTCACTGCGATCAATCCGACGCGCCTTGCGAGGCGGATCTGTATTTCGATGGGCCAAGGCGTGATTGTGTAAGCACCAGCAAACGAGAGGCAATCCACGCATGATCTTCCCTCACGAAGACCTGTACGAAACCGAGGTTGCCGCCATCCTCGCCACCCGCCCCACCGACGAGCGCGAGCAGGAAAACGCCCGCCTGCGCCGAGAGCTTCGTATCATCCGCCAGGAATACGCGATGCTGCGGGCGGCAATCTCCACCCATCAATTCCTCCACGCCATCAGCGAGCCGCGTGCGTTTGCGAGGTTAAGGAGGGAGGGGAGGGTATGAGCGAGACATCAATAAGCGGGAATGAGCCGTCAGTGGTGGATTCAATCGACGCGATAATCAGTCCACCACCACGACTCGATGAAACTGTGAAACGGATACACTGGTTTGAATCACTGGACGCCGTAGTGCGTGGCCACAACAGCACCAAGGAGCTTATGGAACAAGCATTCTCGAACTATCAGCGCAAAGAGTTTAAGGACGCCAGAGCGCGGTTAATTATTGTGCGACATGAATGCACAAAAATGGAGATGGCGCTTGATGCTTTGGAGCGTCTCCAAGTGGAGGACAAATGAGCAACGAAGAACGGGATGCTTGGGCCACTGAAGCTCGTGACGCGGCGATAGAAAAAGCTCGCAATGAACCATTGCAGGACATGACGGCGCACATACCGGAATTCTCCGTAGTGGAGCTTGAGAAGGCCAAGCGGGATGCAACCCGCGCCGCCCTTGAGCGGTTGAAGGGTGTGATGGAGGGGAAGCTCGATAAGTGTTACAAGCGTGCCGCAGAATCAATGAGCAGTGGATGGGCGAGCGAGAATCACGCCGCGATTACACACCATCACGCAGCCAAACAGTGGAAACAGGCCATCGCGGAAGTGGATGAGGAACTGGCGAAGTTATGAGCGAACGAGACTGCATCTGTGGTTTCTGTGGGCTTGGAGGTGCAAACAAAGTGCCGCATCCAGTGCTCTGGCCGGGCGAGCAATCCGCAGGCACTGAGTTTGTTCACGACGAATGCGAGCGAGCTGAATGTGAGAGGGCTTGCGCGGAATTGAACGACAAACAGCGCGAGGAATTCCTTAGGACTATATGAATTCCCCCGCCCACACATTCCACGGCGTCCCGTTGGCGATTGCGGCATGCGCTCTCCACCCAGACAACAAGGTGAGCGCAACCAGCGAACAGGAAGGCTCCGGCAATAGATACTGGATCTGCGGTTGCGATAATGATGAGTGCTGGGAATACGGAGACACGAGGGAAGCCGCGATTTGCAAATGGAACAAGAAGCAGTCCCGCATCCGCTCCGGGGAGTTTGGGGGTGGGAAGTTATGAAACCGCATCGCGTCCAACTCTCAAGAAAGCACGGATGGAGGAAACCATCCAACACGGTGGTTGTGTCAAAACCATCCATGTGGGGCAATCCATTCTGGCGAGGTTACGGTTGCCGGATGACTGCCGCGTGGCACTACAAGGTGCATCTTGCAACTGAGCGCCTGCTTATTGGCTTCCACGCACCGGCGCAAAATCACCACATGCGGAAAGTGGCGGAGCATCTGCACGAACTGCGCGGGAAGAATCTTGCCTGCTGGTGCCCGCTCGACATGCCGGACAGCTACTGCCATGCGGGCGTGCTATTGGAGATGGCCAATGAAGATTTTGATATACTCGCCCCATCCGGCTCGGTGTCGGCTCCGAACACAAATGCAAGGCCCTTAGCTAGCAGCGGCCATCGGGCACAATCTGAACCATGACCACTCAACAACGCAAAGCCAGTTCGGCATCCGTGGGGAAGTGGCTGTGGACGCTTCGGGAATTTGAATACGAAGGCGTGCGAGCCGATTACATGGCAGCACTCAAACATAAACCATCAACCAAAATCAAAAATGAACCACGCAATCGCAGAACTCGAACGAGCCATTGAGGTGGCCGAGAACAATGCACCCATCAACGAGCGCGAGGGGAATCACGAACAGGCGGAACTTGAACGCGCTGTGGCGAAGGACTGCCGGGCGGCGATTGAGAAGTTGAAGAGTTAACAGTCAACATCAAACCAAACAAAATTATGAGCAGTTACGCATACGCACTGTCAGATGGCGGAAACGAGGACGTGGGCTTTCCCACAGGCCAGGGGGACACCGAGCTTATCCTCTATGACGACACGCTTGGACAGGTGTGGGTGGACAGGGCGAAGAGCCCGAGCGGCGTGCCCAACCCGCTTTCCGAAGCGGACAAAATCTCGCACCGGGCCAAGGCCAATGCGCTTCGTGCGAAGCTCCTCGATCCGGCGCGTATGGCTAAAATCAAGGTGACGACGGGCACGAGTCCCAAAGGGCAGACATTCACGCTCTTCGACCGCGAGACGAACCTCTCGTTGAGCACGTTCACGCTGCCGCCGGGATTTGCGGTGCCACCGCCTGTGGTGAAGCCGCCGCTCGACAACGCGACGATTAACGCGCTGCGGGCGATTCAGGTGGACGCGCAGAGGGTGGTGAACGCGCTGGGGGCGATATTGAAGCCGTGAGCATCGTTGACGAACTCGAAGAGGGCGCGAGGCAGACGATGCTTCAGGTTCGCGCCAACTGCATGCCACAAGTTGATGCGCTGGTCGCCGCTGGGTGGAAGTTCGAGCTGCCGGAGATCGTGAACCGCAAAGAGGGGGAGACGCGCATGGGCACTGAGCCGTGGCAATGGTACTGGCGGCGTCCACCACGCAGGAAGGGTGGCAAAGGGATGAAGTTCTGGAGCACCACGATGGCGTTTAATGCGATGAGGAGGGAGAAGGCGTGAACATCGGAACCAATGAAAACATCCTTCGGGCCATCGGGATTCTGGAGGCTTACGCCAACACTGGATTGCAAATCATCATCAAGATTGACGGGCGCGAGGGCATCCACTGCAAGCTCACCGGGGGAGTTGAGGGGCATGGGGCCACCATCCTTCAGGCGGTGGAGGCTGCTCAGGATGTGTATGAGATGATAAACAAGGCTCTGAAGCCACCGGTGGAGAAAGCGTGAAAAACATGATCCTCAAAGTGGTTGGTGCAGCAATGCTGCTGGCAGTCTTCGGTGGCCTCTTTGCGATGACGGTCTCAGCCGTTGGCTGGAAGCATGCAGTGGTGATTTGGTGCGCCTCCATGATTGTGACGGCGATAATCGTGGGTGGGGTGTGGCTGATCTTGGAGTGAATTGGAGCGCAGTCAGTTGCCCCTCAGTGGCTCAACCTCAAATCACGTGAGCGCCTGTCCTGAGTGAAGACAGTTCACCCCATCCAAGGGGGTGTGAATGTCAGCACTCGGGGATATGGTTCAACCTCACGTTTCGGCCCATCCTTTCCTTTGACACCGGCTGGCAAGCAACCGGAACCGGGCACCGCTCTTGACGTTATCGCTGAACGGGGGTTGGGAGTTCGCTATCAACCGCAACCCGGCTATCACCTGGCCCTGCGCGGGCCAACAAACTCGGCGTCGCCTGTTAAGCGAACATCGTGCGGGCCACCAATGGAAGATGGTCCCGTGTTTTTGGTGTGTCCTCTTGGGTGGGCCAGCAATAGGCTCCCTACGGTTTCAGGCAAAGCCGGGATTGACAGTCCCGGAAACCCGTGCGTTACTCCATGCACGTCTGATTGTCTGTCCCCTTTGTGCCAAAGCGAAAGCCGAAGCGCAAGGGGGATTTCTCTTGGAAACGGGCAAATCGGACGTTGCGAGCCTCCCAGACGCCAAATCTTGGCCCCTAAACGCCCTGTAGGCGCGTCGCAAGGCTCAAGGCGGTATATCGGACGCTGGCAATCTGCCGCCCGTCCTGGGGCAAATTGGAGGGGTGGAAAGGGAAAACCCGCCAGGAGGGGGATCGAGGCGGGGTGAAGGGGGAACGGGTTGTGGCAATCAGGACGGCTGCCACTGCCTGTCCGGCGTGTCCATGATGTCGGCGGGATCAGGATCGCAGCACCTGTCAACCGTGGTGTTGTTCCACCCGCAGGCGTTGGCGAACCTGCAAGCCGCCTCGTAGGTATGGAACCAAGCGGAATCCCCTTCGCGGTTGGCTGCTTTGAATCCGTAGTATCGCGTGTCTTGTGCATTCATGGTGTTTTCTCCTGTGCTTGTTCTCGTTTGAGTCGAATCGCCAACAGCGCCTTGCGCCAGTTGAGGCGGGCGGCGGCGCGTTTGGCTTCGGAGGCGGGTTTTCCTTTGCCTGCGGATCCGCCTTTGGCTCCGAGGGCGACGGCGTTTGGGTCTTTCGTTCTCATGGCTGGCCTTTCGCCCGGAAGATCGGGCTCATCGAATAGCGCCCCATCGCATAGATGAACTCGCCGGAGTCATCCGACATGACTTTGACGCGTCGGGTGATTCCTTGCGCCTTCACAGTGGCGAATGCGCCTTTCCGCTCGATAACTTCAGCCTGGAAGATGCAATCGTGATCGCACGCGCTGCGAGCCGATAGGGTTTGGCCGGTGGTGATGGGGTTCAAGCTGCCACCCCCGCCGCTTTCAAGGCATTGAAGGCATCAACGCAGGCTTTTGTCTTCCATTCCCAACCGGCACCAAGTTGGCGCTGGAAGCAGCTTAAGGATCTGGCCCAAAGGAATCCATGGCCGCGAACCAGTTTGTAAAGCTCCGGAGACAGGCGTTCCGGGAAGAACAACCGCACGCGATTGGCTTCGCCGTCCCGCTCGATTCGCACCAAGCCAATAGTTTCCTCTCCCGATTGAACCGCCTGCTGGGCCGCAACCTGTCCGACACGCAGCTTGAGGCGGCGAATGTTGGCGCTGTTGTTCGTGAGCATGAAGCCAGCGAAACCAAGGTTGTTGAAGCAATCCGGCGTGAAGAGTTTTTCGATCAGCGCCGGGCTAAAGCCGAGATCGGCCAAGCCTTCGCGATCACCCTTTCGCACGCATTTGTTGGCCGCAACCATCATCGCCTGTTGCTTCTCCAGGCGCTCAATCTTGGCTTCGATCTTCTCCACCGCTTCGGGATCTTCCGAGAATATGGCGCGGTTGTTTTCCATGGCTGCCGCACGCGATTCAAGGCGCTTTGCCTCGTCCGCGCATGCGCTTGATTTGCGCATCGCATTATCCATTCGCTTGATCGCGGTGCGGTGCATTTTTTCTGAGTGATGGCCGACAAGGATCGGCTGGCCCATCGGGATTCGATCACCAATGGAGCGGAACCGGGCGTAGGCCGAGTTGGATTCATCAACTTTCTTGTCCGCACGCTCGCGCAACCGCTCGATCTTGGCGTTGCGTTTGGCCTGATAGTGCATGACGCGGAGCATCTTTTCCGCCTCCTCCCTTTGCTTGTCTGTCGCGCACGGGTCCGACAGGCATTCTGTCAGCAGTCTGCTTATTAACGGGTAGGCTTGCGCCTGCTCTTCCGAGTGGTTCTCTGTTTGTGTTTTCATGGTTCCTGTTTCCGGTGTTTGTTTGATTCACCGCGCCTGCCACCCGGTGAAGAGGGGCAGGTTGCGGGGGGTCAAATGGCTGAAACGCCGTGTGTTTGCATCCACGCCCACACGGTAGGAGCAATAGATTCAAGCCAAGCTGATTGCGATCGTGTGAGGGGGTGGCCCTCAACTTCACCTTCAGATATGACGCAATTCCATGATCCCGACGCGCCACCCCTTAGGTAGATCATTACTGGTGTTCCCATGCCGGGGTCGTTCGGGTAAATCTCGTTTTTATCGAGTTCAACCAAGATTGACTTGTCCGGCGATTGGAGTTTGTGAACCGTGCCTTTCATGATGGCTTTCTGTTTGTTGTTTGGTGGAGGGGAGAGTTTAGGTGTTGATGGATTCGAGCCATCCAACGCCAATCTTTGCGACGATGTTTCCAACAACGAATGGACACCGCCTGCGACGCGAAGAGGATCTGGTAATGGTTACGTCACAAAACCCATCAATCGGAAATCCAATGACAACGCATTCCACGCCACGCCCCCATTGCGCAGAATGCAGAATGCACAAGCTACCGATTTGAATCTTTGTGCCGTTCCAACCTTGGAATTTTTTGTTCATTGTGGGGAAGACGTTCTCATACGACAGCGCTCTAGTCAATGATTATTCACGCATAGTGCGGGATGGAGTGAAGAAGAGGCAATGAATATGGGGGAATGGTGAATGAAATAATTTGTCGATTGTGGAGCCTGGAAGGCTTGCCAGCGTGTTTGGATGAGCGGAAGCGATAATCTTGTGCGGGGAGATTGTCGCGGCGCTATTGGGCTCCTGGAAGCATCCAATCAACCCATCATGATTGACGGATAACATCAGAACAGGTACCAGTGCCTTGCCAATGCCAGCAACCGGCCTATTCACCCCTGAAAACTCGCGAGCCTACACCGCAAGGCGTGGTCCTCGCAAATCGCCGGAGTACTACGAAGCGTCAAGACTCCAAAGAGATGCATTGCGAACTGCATTGTTGGAAGATACGACGCCAAGCGCGAAGGCTCAGCTCATGCGTGCGTGGAGCGAGCTGGCGCAGATGAAGCGCGTGATCCTGGGTCTTGGCGCTCCAAAGCCAGTGCCGGCTGTCAACGAGCCAGTCAAGCCCGCATCGCAAGGCCATCCTGGTTGGGCCGCGCAAGAGCCACCGCCGAGTGCGAAGAGTGCAGCGTAGCGTGTCTCATCTTCCGCCACGGAATGGCGCACATTCTCGACATGCGATGTTATGTTCAATCCATTCCACCCCATTTGGCACACGCTTGGCGCAATGGCATTACGTGTGTGAATTCGCGGCCCTCGAAGGGAAGCATGCTTAATCGTCCATGGGTGGGGGCGGTGGGTACCGGGGAGCCCCCTTTTCCGCGACAGCGGCTGCGTAGGGACTCCTGCTTTTGAGACGATCCATTTTTCTGGATAATCCTCTCCTTCCGAGCAATCGTCCACTTGTCCGTCAAGCGTCGGATTGGTAGAGGGGGCCTTCACCGGCACCAGTCGCAATATGCGATGGCATCTCGAACCGAGGGATGGACAATGGATGGGTGGCAGAGCGGATTATTGCAGCGGTCCCGAAAACCGCCACGGGTGCGCCCCGACAGAGGTTCGAATCCTCTCCCATCCGCCAATTTCAATCATCCCCGACTCATCACGCTCGGGAAGCAAAGCGTTGCCCTCCTCTCGGGCAGACACCTTCCCCCGGCATTTTCGGGCTGTTTACTGGTTGATGCGGAGATCCTCCATTTGGGACCTCTGTGCTACGGGTCAAGCGGTGCGCACATTGGTGGCGCGTGTGAACCAGAACCTCTCTTCAGAGTGGCGGTCGATTTTGTTCCCCAGAGCACGTCCTAGCCTTGTGGCAATCGGGCGTGGTGGGGCTAATCTCGCGGCAGATCCTCACCCCTGGTGTGATGTGATCAGGGGACGGTGCTGCCTTTCCATTGTTGATTTACAGCCCGTAGCGGGTTCCCCCGTTGAGGGGGAGAGTGAGCCCTCAGGGGATGTGGTGATTGGCACCAGGCGATCGTATTTGCCGCCCCGGCCTCATCAGCCGGTATGCGAATTTGCAGTTTACGTCTATCGCCATGTTTAAAAACGAAGCAGCCCGCTCGTGTAAAGAAAGCCCCGGAAAAGGCCAGCCGATTAAGGCTACGAGCGGGCAACTGAGATCGTTTCCGTGGCCGGTCTTTACGCGGCAGTCAAACTTCTGTGAAACGATTGCTTGGGATTATCGGTAACGTCAACTCTTTTTGCTTTGTCGCCCTCAATTCAATGCCGCACAGTGCACTGTGCCAAAACTCAACCAAAAGCCCGCCAGCCTCCTGATGGGCCTATCCCTCCTCAACATCCCGTTCGGCCCGGTGCGCGACGGGGAACTGACAATCGAGTGGCCGAAGGGGTGTTCCGACTCGCTTCGGGAGAACGTCGATCGAGAGGCGTTCTGGATCAAATACCTGCTCCAGTGCAAATTCTCCATCGTGGTGGAGGATTTGGCTGGCGATCGGCGGGCTTACTTCGTCGCGCACGATCAGGACTCGAAGGAGATCCTCATTGCGAATGGAGCGCCGAAGAAACTGGTTCGCGGGCCGAAGTGAACGATCGCAGCTTTTCCTCCCCCGCCCTAACCCAGCTCCTCTTGGTATCCTCTGAGGCCCTCCTGTACCCATCCCCCTCGCGCAGCAGCGCCTCCACTTCAGTAATGGTTCTCGCCGCGTCAATCCGATCCCGCAGGCTTGGTTTGGTTGTCATCGGCATGAACTCCTTCCGCAGTGCGGACACTCGTCGTCTTCATCCTCCTCGGTTTCATCAACCAGTGATCGCGGCCCAATGTGAGCCTCAAGGCCGAGTGCCGTCAGGACTGCGCGGGTGCGATCGTTCTGCTGCTTCCCAGTGTAATTGTCGCCGCCAACAGAGAACGCGGCATGCACGCCTCGCTTGTGAACATGGAGGCATTCATCATCCTCGAAGACATCGACCTTCATATTCTTGTCCGTCCACGGGATGTAAAATTCTACACCAGTCTTTTCAGAAGCCTCTTCACACCGCTTCTCGAACTTCGACTTGATCGCCTTCATGGGGACACCCTCCCCTTCCCCCTTGACAAGCGCAATCAAATTCGCGCAACGTGCGTGAGATGGAAGCGGACAATGAAAGCCTATCTGATTGCATGGATCATCTTGGGAGATCTGTGCGGCGCGATATTTCTCGGCTCCAGAGATGCCTGGCCATTCAGCATCGCCATCGAAGAAAGGGAAGCGTCACGCGGCCACTCACAAATCGAGTACTCCTTCTTTTAAGCCAGCGAAAAACTAAATGAAAACCACCCCTGATGGCTCAACCATCGAAGCGGCTCCAGGATGGACGGAGGTGAATCCTGATTCCAAGGCCGCCGAGGACACTTGCGATCCGCGTCAACCAGGATTCATGTCCACCACATTCGACGCACTGGAACATCGCCTCAACCGCATCGACGCCCGCCTCGCTCTCCTGGAATTTGCAAACACCCGATCTCCTGATGGGCAATCGTGGCTCAAGAACGTGACAACTGGACGAACAATGTCCGATCCCTGCGCCTATCCTCCCGATCACCTCATGAGCGAGACGCAGAAATGGCACCGGAACAAGGATCTTGAGGATGAGCGGAAGCGAGAAGCAGGACTTCCACCGACGCCGATTGAGGGCATTACACACAAGGCGGCGTGCCCTCCCGGTTTCACCATCGAACCAAAATCCGCCATCTTCCACACTGGCCTCCTCGACGATCCCTACCGCCAGTGGCGCGAGGATATTCTCAAGACGGCGATTCATCAGTGCGAGTACCGCGAGAGGTGTGGAGTCGGAATCCTTGAAAGCGCCAAGCCATGGTGGCCCACCATCAAAGCCGATCGCCTCGCCAAGCAGCGCCGCTCCGAAGTCCGCCAAATGGCCCTCTCGAAACTGACGGAGGAGGAGAGGAAGGAGTTGGGGGTATGAGCAACGCGAAATCACAATGGAAAACGGTGCCGATACCAGAGGTGGTGACGTATCGTATCAATCTCAAGACTGGCAAAAAAACGCTCATATCGGTGAAGAAAATGAAACCTCCGAAAACATGGGATCGCGTGATCTACATTGATCCAGAGACTGGAAAGCGATCCACAAAGCCGGTTCCTCCCCGTGTTGACGGGAAGGGATGGGAAATGACTCGCGTTTACAGAAAGATACCTTGAAACGTCCGGCCTGGAAAACCAGTTTCGTGCTGCGCTACCTGTGTCCGTTTGCGGGCATTGTTGGAACCGCCTTGGCACTGGCAGCGGAGTTGCACTGCCGAAAGCTTCGGCGTGACGCGCAACCTGTTTCGCCGTGGCCGCAGATGATTTGGCTCAACTCAACGCAGATCGCCGTTCAAATCTCGATCAACGGATCGAACTATTGGTTCAGGATGGAGAAGTGAAAATATGACACGACGAAATTGGTTCACCAAATTGTTCTCAGCGGGAGTCGCAACCACGATGAATCCCGATCTGCCGCAGGACAAGAAGCTGCCCATGCGCGATCATGAGTGGTATCCGAAATCTCGTGAGCGACAGCAATACTACCTGCCCTACCAAACATTCCTGCCAGATCCTGATCTCGAATGACAAAGCGCCAAAAGCAGAACAAGGCCAGCCGCGAGGAACAGCGACGAAGGCAGATTTACGATGCGAACCGCAAAGCGCCTCGGTACCGAACGTGGCTGGATGGAATCAGGCAAAAGAATCCGATCCGCCCGGGTGAGGATGGGTACGAAACCGCAGCATACGAATTCCGAGTCGTTGATACTCACGAGGCACCATGAACGACGCCAAAGTTAAAGCTCTTCAGGATCGCATCGTGTTCCTTGAGAATGCGCTCGTGAATGCCCTGCGCGGGACAACACTAACGGAGGATCAGCTCTGCGACTCCTTCAGTAATGTCGCAACCAAATCCGCACTCCACCGTTGCAGTCTAGCCACTCCCGGTTTCCACGACTCTATCGATTTCATCATGAGCGTTCAGGCGGCAGAGGAAGGCATTCGCTGCGGCTGGCCCATCCAGATTGGCAATCTCGTTCAACTCTCAATCCCCACAAAAAGATGACACGCCGCTCCCTCTTTCAACTGCTCTGCGTTATTGTTTCGCTCTCATTCCTTGGGTGCGACGAATCGCAGCACCGCCATGATCTGGAAGCGTTCCACCAGTTTCAGGACATCCATGGTGCCACGAATGCGCACTTCGCGAGCCTTACGTTTGAGGAGTGGAACCAGATCAGGAAGAAGAAAAAGGATGGCGGAATTGACGGGGAAGCGTTTTGGTTCGGGTACGCAATGACGAAATCAGTGCTGCGAAAATGAACAGACGATCGCTATTCCAACTGCTCTTCGGAGGCATCGCCGCGAGGTGGTGGCCAAAGAAGCCTGAAGTGCGCGTCATCTCATATGGAAGTTGGAGTGATGGTGAATGGAAACCTCAGTTTATCGAGTGGAGCGAGCAGCATGTGATCGACGCATGGAACGCAGCCCATAAAGACGATCAGTGGCGCGTGGAGGACTTCCAACCGGGCGGCAAGCACTACGCCTACCAAAGCGCGGATGGAGTGCGCTCACTGGAGATTCGACGCCGCTTCATATCTTGGAACGCTTGACTCCTCTCCCAAGCCATGCAATTTGCAATCATGAGTGGCCCGGTAGAGTATTACGAGAAGTTCACGGAGCTTGCCCGCATGGACGGAGACGTGCTGCCGATGGTGCTTCACGAAGTCGAGCGTGACAGCATGGATAGCTTCGATGGCGTGCCGGAGTGTGGGATTGAGATCAGGGGATTCCTTTTGGCCGCATGAACTGGATTCGCAACGCCTATTACTGGCTGCGGTACAAGTCGTGGCTGTGCCGGATTCTTCCGCGCCGGAAGTTGATGTTCACTTCGGAGTTCGTGCTTGGTGTCCTGCCTGAGTACAAGCGGATCGAAATGCTCATCATTCACAAACGGGAGAAGAAGCCATGAACCGCTACCTCTCCTACTTCAAGCATCACATTCGCGTGTGGCATGAGGGGGAGCTGAATCTGGTGCCGAGATCGTCGGTTAAAGGGCCGCAATCGGAGAACGCCTACGTGATCTCGATTCCTCCAGGGACGAAAGCTGACGCCCTCTTCGCCTTCTTTGAATCTTGCAAGAACCCGCAGATTGAACCTCAATCATTTGCCGCGTGATTATAGGTCTGGAGGAAAACTCCAGCCACCCCCTAGTTTTCTGGGGCTTGTCGAACACACGCGGCAGTAATGGGCACTCGGGGCGCAGTGTTGCCAGTGGGAGATCCCTGGAAGCGTTGACACTTCACCTGACGCCATGAATCAGCGTCCCGAGTGTTTTTGAGGTATGGAGATGCCCAAGGGAAAACCCAGTGGAGAGCGCCTCTACCGCTCACGCAAAACCGGACTGGTTCATAAGCTCCTCGTGTTCCACCTCAGAGAGATAATCACCTGGAGCATTGACGTTCTCTCCCCGAGAGAGGGCGAGACGTTCCTCGGCGATCACGAACTCTTCAAGAAGGAGTTCGAGCTTATGGATTAGACAGGCGGTGCCGGAACTGTGGGGTGTATGATTTCGTCATACGATAATTCCGCCAGCGCAAATGCCGCATCCAACTCCTCGTGGCTCACTTCCTTTTTCGTGAACACCTTGGCGATGGCGCGTCCAGCCTCCGGGCCGTACTTGATGGCGTAGCGCAGGATTTCGAGTGCGAGTTCGATTGTCATTGGACGGCCTTTTTCTTGAGGAACGATTGAATGAGGGCGATCACTTCGTCCGTGGAGGCGGAGACTGCGGCCATCACGGTGTCGAAGTTGACGGGAGTTTCTGGGTGCGCGTCGGCCAGCGCGAACTGGGTTTTTGCAACGCGCACGGCAGCTTGATACCGCTCATAAGCCGCCTTCACTCTCGCCTCGTCCGCTGCCGTGGCGTGTCCAGCGGCGACGTAATCCCTCCATGCCAGCATGGATTGATGCACTGTCGTGATTGTCGCCACCGTCACACGTTTGGACGTGGCGCACCCGAACGATCCCACGCTGATGGTGGCGATGATGAGACTCGTGAAGAGCCATGTGATGATTCGTTTCATAATTCAGAATTTAGCACGGTTTGGAGGTTTCGGCCAAGAATAGGGATCGGCCCACGGGTAGTAGCGAGCCTCGTTTTTGAAGGCGCATCCGCAGAGGCAGGCGAGGATCAATAGCCAGATCCATTTCACGTCAGCTTCAACCCGTTGAGTTTCTCGTTGATTTTGTTCAGCACGAGATTCGTCTGGTTCGAGACGAAGGTGTTCTCGGCGATGATCTGCGTGTACTTCTCCGCACGCACGGCGGACTTCTCGTTGAGTTCCATGAGCGTGCGCTTGTACTCGATGTGGTCCTCGCGCATCTGCACCACCTGATTCTCGTTCTGGATCTGCTGGCGGCGAAGGATGTAGAGGGCAAATGCGCCCAGCACAATCAGTGTCGCAATGAATAACCACCGATCCGACGCGGCGGCTGCCCGGTCCGCGATGCTTATGATGTCAGCCATATTGGTGATATTGGTCATTGCGGATCGCCTGTCTCAATTCAGAGGAACTGCAATAGAATCCTGATGAGCAGTACGACGCCCACCAGCGCCAGGAGCACGATCCCAACTTTCTTGAATGGCTCCGGTGGATTGACGTAATTGAGCAGCCACCACAATAACCAGAAGATCAGGCCGATCACCACGATCTGGATGACAATCTTGATGACGGCATCGGCGTCCGCGCTGACACTGGCAGCCAACATGGGTATGAGTAATTCGTTCATGAGTTTTTGATTTGTTTGTGTGCCTCAAGATCCGCCTCCGCCTTCGCAATGACGTGATCGGAAAGAGCCTTGTCCGCGATCTCCGCTGCCATTTGATCGGCAGGGTTTCCAGTCGCCTCCGCGAGCCGCTTGGTGACTTGCTTTGTGAGGTTGAGCTGACTCGCCATATTGCCATTGACGAGCATCTTGGTTTCCTTCGTGTCTGCGGCAACCACATCAATCCTCTTATTCGTATTGCGATTGATCCACACCGTCCACATGCCGAGTGCGAGCGTGCAGACAGCAGTGACGATGATTTGCAGGGTGGAGTCTGGAAGCATCCCGAGCGTCATGTGAGCACAAGGTTTGAATCAGCAGTGGTTCCAGCAGTTGTTGAGGCGGAATCAGCAGCCTGTTTGATCCTGTAATCGCGCACGGTGTTTTTCACGTACTCACCGACGCGACGCTTTATAAACTCCTGCTTAGTCTCAGGCACAGCGCCGACAAGTCCAGTGTACCCCTGAGAGGCGGCAAAATCATTTATGATGTCGGTGGCGATCTGCGCCGTGGCGACTGTCCATGTAATAGTTAATGTAGCCATATAATTATTGGATGACGTGAAAATTGTACTTGTATGTCGTCGAACCGACAAGGCCCAAAGCCACTCCGTTATTGACGGTAAATCCTCCAGTCGTGCTGGTCACATATGGCAGAAACCCCAACGTGGCAGCGTTTGCTTCAGCAGGCCAAAGGACCACATATGGCGCCGAGGTATAGGCTGTGGCGAAGGTGATGGTCACGATGGCCGCATTGACGGCAGGGGTGAGTCCAGAATTGATCGTGACTTGACCGGCAGCATCTGTCCCGGCGAGAGAAGCTGTCGCGGCAGAAGTCCCGGCCCCGGAATTGGTGACGATGGTCGGAGACGACCCAGACCCGCCATAATGCGGAGACAGGACGACGCCTGTGAATAGCGCGGAAGCGGAACTAAGCGTCAGGCGGGTTGCGAGCGTGCCAGCATTCGTGCCAGTGGTTCCGGTGGGTGCGGTGCGAAAGACCAAAGTCCCCTCAGTTCCGGAACCGGTCGGCTTGCCAGCATCTATTGATAAATTGGAACCAGCGATGTTGGTTCCAGAACCAGACCCAACTGTGAGTGTGGTCGTGGCAGTCGGTGCTGATCCGTCAGGTCCAAGCTGAAGTTTGGTGAAACCTGTAGTTGCACTGTTATTAAACTGGATTGTCCCATCACTTGGAGCGGTCATTCTACTTAGACCGATCCAAATAAATGGATTGGACGCTCCAATGGTGATGTTTCCTCCAACGATAACATTGCCAGAAAAAGTTGGTGAGGTGTGGCGAACCTGGGATCCTGTGCCTGTCACAGTCGCTGGAACGTAATCAACACACAGCCAGTTACCGGAACCCAATGACCGGAAAATGGCCCGGTCATTCGCAACCGTGGTGATGTTGACAGCGCCGGGCAGAATCAAGGACGTGGCGTTGTGAGTGAGTGTTAGCGCCCCCGTGAACCGGACTGTCCGCTCAACACCGGCAGCGGATGTACCGAGCGCGGTAATCGTGGTTGTCCCGGTGACATCTACGAAGTCGCCGGTGGCAGCCGAAAGATCGGTCGTGGTTGCGGAAGCGATGTCCGCGCCTTTGAGAGAAAGCGCATCCTTGGCCGCGTACCCGGTCGTTTGCCCGGTGCCGCCTTTGCCGATGGTGACAGTATCGGAGAGAGTCGAACCGGCCGCCGTTACGGTGATGTTGGCGGTCCCGTCGAAACTGGTCCCATTGATCGTTCGGGGCGTTTGAAGGGCGGTCGCCGTCGCAGCATTGCCTGTCGTGCTTCCAGAACTCCCCGTGACGGATCCAGTGATGGGGGCAGTCACGGTAAGGGCGCCAAGGGTGCCGACACTTGTGAGGGAGGATCCGGTCACACCAGCCGCAAGGGTGGACCCGCTGAGGGTGCCAGCCGCAGCCGTTACGGTGATATTGCCGCTCCCATCAAATGAGACACCGTTAATCGTTCGTGGCGTGGCGAGAGTGCTGGCCGTTGTCGCATTCCCGGTGAGGGGACCAATGAACGATGCAGCGGTGGAGCTTCCACTCGTGATTTGATTTCCAGTGCTAGAGAACGTGAATTCGTTCGTCCCCTGATTTTGCAACCTCAGAATCAGGATTCCAGCCGTGTTCGTGTTGTTGATCGTGACTGTGTTCGTGCCAACCGAGATGTTAAACGATGTTGGGGACAGGGCTGGCCAGATCGTGCTGGTTGTTCCAAGCCACGACTTGGTTTGTGCGGAGGCCGCAACGCAGGTGAACAGGGTGAAAAGAGCGAGTAGTTGTTTCATAAATTAAGGCCCCCACGCGGAGCCGTACCAGTGCCAAGTGTTAAAAGGGGAATCAAGGTCGTATGCAATCGCCGCAGATGCAGTTGGTGTATCGGTGGGCGTTCCCCCAGCGTAGTGTCCCGAGAAAACCCGAACCGCACTACCTCCGCCGCCACCCCCACTGGCAATCTGGCACGACAGCATCGTCTCAATGGCATCCAGTTGCGCTGCTGACAACGCGGCAGTGAAGCATGCTGCGGCAATCGAAAGCTCGTTGATCTCAGTAATGGTTCCGCACGGCATAGGTGTTCCTCCGTTCACGAAGATGCAAAAGTTGAAGACTCGGATTGCCTGTCTTTGCCTCCATGACAATGACATGTAGCACGCGGCATCCTGCGCGAGATCGTTGACATCATCAAAAGTGGAGCACGCCATCGTTATTGCGTGGCATGAACGCCAAGTAGTGAGGTTAAGAGTAACTCAATCTGATCGAGTGTCGCCATCGGTATCGAAGTGAGGCATGTGGCGCTGATCATCTTTCCGGCGATGGTGGACGGGACGACGGCTCCAGCGGCAATCGCATTGTTGAAAGCGATGGACAGGTACGCCGCTTCGATGTTGTTCTCGAACGCGGGTGGGCAAATGGATGCCACAAGCAGCCCATCCAGATCATCCGTGTAATCCGTTCCGCCAATCGCAGCCAGTTCCAGCATCTTCGCGTAGAGCAGGAGTGCCTTCTGTTGCGACAGGATCAATGACGATTGCCTGTAGCACGAAGATGCCGTGACGATCACCTCTGGATCGGCGGAGGGAGGGGGAGTCGGAGGGATTTCCTCGGGCGGAGGTTCCGCAGGAGGCTCAGCAGGAGGATCAGGATCTGGTGGAGGTTCTTCGCCTTCCAAAAAAAGGCCACCCCCTCCGTCAAAGTCAACTCTGGTCGAAACCGAGTCGATGAAGCTCTGGTTGTCGGATCGCCCGTTGAACACCATCTGGAAGATCCCGCCAGTGGTGCCCGTGAGGTTGAAGACGTGGCCGATGTAGTACCAGCCAGAGTTGGTGCGGACGAAGACAGGGCCACCGGAGTCGCCGGGTTGGTTCGTGAACCCAGGATCTCCGGCATCGAATGTGTCCTTCGGGTACAGGTACACGAGTCCACCGATGAGTGAGAGCGTGAGTCCAGTGAACGGTGCCCACCGTGGCGTCGCATCCGCAGCCTCCCAACCGGCGAGCACGATGCAGTCGGCGGCTGAGAGTGTGGGAACCGTCGAGAGGCTCCAGTCAGGGTTGTTGAAAGCCGCAGTCGTGAATCCATCGAATACTTTCGCGTGACGGGGCAAGTCCGCAGTCACATCGAATAAAATCACGTCAGAACCGCCGCCGGGGCCGTATCCATTCGGATCAACGACGTTATAGATAACTCCATCGTAGAGAATCTGCGGGATATAGACTCCGGTGTGACGTGCGCCGACGAAGGTGCGGATGCCGATGGGCATCACGGGCCAGGTGCTCATCGTTGGGGAGCACCCCTGGCACGTATGCCCGACAAATGGTGGATTGCCCGATGTCCAGTGGGCAAAGCCGAGTCCGACTCCGGGAGGGAGCTGGGAGTTTGGATTTGTCGTTGTCATCGCATCTCAGTGCGTCACCTGACGCGGAGGCTACTGCGGATAATTTTTATGAACTCCGAGGGCGCACTCCACAAGCAGCAATGCCTGATTCAACTGCGCATCGGTTGCATTCGAGAGGCACTGCACCGCGTCGAGCTTCTCGTCAATCGTGGCTGGAACATCGGCACCAGCGGCCTCCGCATTGGCGAAAGCGATGGAAACGTAGGCGGCACGGATGTCGTCCATGTTGGTTGGAGGACAGCTAGAATCCACGAGTAGCTGCCCCGTCAATTCATCGCGATAGTCCTCGCCTCCGATGGCTTCCAGTTCGAGAACCATCGCGTAGATGCGAAGGGCCTTTTGCTGGATCGGGGAGACGGCTGGCTGCCTGAAACACGCCGCATCGTCTATGAGTGTTGTGCTGTCGCAAGTGGGAGCTGGCATGATTATCCTGTAGATTTGGGAGCCATGTGTCGTTTCATATCGCTCACGAAGTCGCCACCTTTGGCGGGATCGTAGCCGGAGAATCGAACCTCAATATCACCGTCCGCGTCTTTGCCGAGCACCTCGAACTTGAGGATGTCACCCGGCTTGCAGTCATGATCGGCAACCGCATCCGCCGGGACGAAGAACGAATCCTCTGATGCGTCCTCTTCCCGTCCCTCGTCCAGCGCATCTGCTGCTGAACTCTCATCGTCCTCGTAAGGCATAATGATGTGGAGTGCCCACCGGATAGCAGGCACTCCATTGCTGATGACTGGTTAGTCGAGTTCAGGATCGCCGCACATGAGGTTGTACGGCAGGAGATTTCCATTCGCCTCGGACGGGATGTCGCCGCAGTACGGGTTGTCCGTGACGACGGCGTTCTGGCGCTGGGCGATGATGTTCATCTCGATCAGGGGGTATTCCGTTTTAACCCCAATTTCGTACCACGCGATGAATTTGCCCTTGTTGTGGAAGTCATTGTTGAGCGTGCATTCCACCCCGGTGTTCGGATCGGTATAGATGAGAACATCCGGGTTGCTCCACTGCCACTGGCCGTTGTACATGCGGTCCCCGAACTTCAGATCCGAGCCGCTCTTCGCGTTCGGGTACTTCACCTTGCGCGATTGCGTGTTGTAAACGTGGTAGCGGGCGTAGGGGGCATTGTTGTACGCCGTCGAATACTTCGGCTTGAGGCCGATGGTGGCATCTTCGTTCTCGTAAGGGTAGATGCGCTCCAGGACGCCGCCGCCGATGTGCCGGTAGCGGAGTTGTTCCGAGTCGAGCTTGAAGAGGAACTGTCCGACGCGAGCCATGACTCCGTAGGCGTAGTATTTGCCGCCCTTCATGAAGTCCGCCCCGGTGTACATCGGGTACAACTGGGGGTTCGCGTTGCTCAAGTCCTGCCACGTCTGCATGTCTGACGTGATCGTGACGAGGCCGTCGATGTTGTAGTCGCGATCGAAGTACCCGTTGCCCAGCAATTCCGGGTAGTGGTTGTTGAGGTACTGCATCGTCAGCTTGGACGTGGGGAGATTGTCCGCACTGCCCAAGTCGATCCGGTTGCACGTATTCGTGAACGTGTCGTCCGTAATGGTAATGCGCGTATCGGCGGAACCGGCGATGTAGATGGTACCCCCGGAGCGCAGCGTCCACTGGCGCATGTAATCGGACATGATCTTGTCGGGCACGCGCTTGAGGCCCTCGTAAATCTGCTGGATGCGCTCGATGCCGTGGGTGGTGTCGCGCAACTGATCGAAGCAGAGGGGAATCGTCTCGTAGATCCGGCGGTGCTTGCCGTACACCTCCGAACTCATGCCCCAGCCGATGACGTTGCGGCTCGGGTCGCAGGGTTTGCCCACGCAGGCCGTGGTGTTCACCTCGTCCCAGCAGCCGTTGTCATTCGGGGACGCGACATGGATGCGCTCCCACGTCAGTTCAGTGCCGACGCCGGAAGGCCAATCGCCTGCCGGGTACATGCCGTTGTAAAGGGTGTTGGTGGGGAAGCGATCCCGCGAGAGTTCCGTCTCCCAATTGGGGACGTGCTGGATGAGGAAGGAGTTGAAGGCGCTACATTCGGCTTGATTAAGTGGCATACCAAAAATCGGTTTTGTGCCCTGAACTGATCAGGGGACGGTTAAAGACTTGGGATCTTCCTTTTTCTGGTGAGGAGCCAGAAACTCGACTTTTGTCTCTCTAAGCCTTGAGCTGACAGCCGAAGCAGGCGCGGCGGATACAACTGCCTTCCGGGTGAGGAGGCCGGTTAACTCGTGGCTCTTTTACGTCTTCTTTATCGGTAACGACAAGAAGTATTTTCAGAAAAGTGTTGACGCAAGGTGCGCGAGTTGGGATACGCACGGTGCGTGTCCGCATTCTCTGAAAAGCTCATCAAATGGCGCGGTAACCTCACCCGCTTCGAGGCCGGGATGCTCCTTGGGGTGAGCTGGAGGACGCTTGAGGCGTGGGAGCGCGGCGAACACGAACCCTCCAGCAAACCCTCCATGAAGGAGATCGAGCGGCGGATGGCGGAGACAGCGAGAGGGGAAAGAAACGAAACATGAATGAATCAACCAGCACTCCAGTTTTAATGGGAAGCTTCCTCTGCCGAATCGGCTGGCATAGCTGGACACGCTGGGTTGAGGCGGGAGAAATCCTGATCAGGAACTATCCGTATGGAGTCGATAATGAGCATTTGAGAGGGCCTGCAAAACCGGCGACTCGGCAACGGCGCGAGTGCATTCATTGCGGAAAACTTGAGTATCGTGTCGCAAGAACGTGAGCACCCCTCTCTTCATTTGCCTCGCAAAACTGGGGGACATCTTAAATCTCCTCCCGCTTCTCCACGCCGAATCCCTCTCCGGCCACAAGCCCAAGCTGATGGTATCGAAAACCTACGCGCCATTGCTGGAGGGAGTCAGCTACGTCGAGCCGATCATCTTCAACGGAGAGCCTCACGACATCGCTGGAGCTGTCATCGAAGCCAAGAAGCTGGGGCTGCCCTACAAAGTGGTGCAAGTGTGCGGCCCCCTCGATCTCGTCCGCGAACACGTTTACCGCCGAACCGAAGAGTATGAAAAAAACCAAGTCGATCACGAAATCACGGCGAACTGGCAGCACGAGATGTGGAGAGTTGCAGGCCACAGAGGGGACTGGCGCAAACACCTTCAGCTCGTTATGGATCAGCGTTCGCCAGATCGGGAGGCGGCGCTTGTTGGAAATACTCTCAAAGGCAAAAAAACCCCCATCCTCGTCCACACGGCGGGCGAAACATGCCCGTTCCCGCACAAAAGGCTCTTAATGGAGCTGGTTCACAACCGGTTTCGCAAAGGCCACCAGATAATTGATCTCGATGAAATCAAAGCGGAGCGGATTTATGATCTCCTCGCCCTGTACGAACGCGCCCACTGCCTCATCGCGGCAGATTCTGCCCCGTTACATTTGGCGCACGCATGCAAATCGCTGCCCGTCGCCTGCCTTGCCAATGACAAGTCTCCCGACGACGGCAAATTCTCCCTTTGGCGAGGCGCAGCATGGCGTCCAAACCATATCTTCTACTGCCGCTACCGCGATTTCGGAGCACGGGCGATGGAAATGATCGACGCGGTAGAAAACATCGGACATCCAGGGTGCCAATTCGTGTCCGATCGCTCGAAACGCTCGTTCATCCACTTGTGGAACGGGTACGAGGTGAACGATTCCAACAGGAAGCGTCACGATGCAGCTCGCGTGACGTGGCGCAGGCAGTATCAGGCTGGAAACTGGATCGAAATGCCCATCGAAGTCGGTTCCTGCGGGTTCGATTCGAAGGTGAGCATCCTTGGAGACTCCACGCGCTTCCCTTTTCTGCACGATGCCATCGGAATGGCGTGCGCGAGGGCGCAGGATGATGATGTGATCGTGATTACAGGTGCGGATGTTTCCTTCAATGGCGCAATCGACTCGATCAATCACTATCCGGCCTACGGATTCCGCACGGATCGCACCAAGGACGGCGATACGCATGTTCCGAGGGTGGATTTCCTCGCCTTCACCAAATCGTGGTGGCGCGAGCACGGCAAGGACATGCCCGGCGTGAAAGTTGAGAAGACGGGGGTGTTTTTCAGTCTCGTGATGGGGCCTGACGGTGTGTGGTGGAGAACTCTCAGAGACTTGATCAGGCTGAATGGCGGGCGAGAGGTGGAGGGGGCGACTTACAAGGTTTCCGAATGAAAACTCTAAAATCACTCGATGATTTCAATCACGAACGCCGTCAGGCGCTTCAAAAGGATAATGAATTGCGCCCCAATGGAATTGCATGCCCGAAGTGCAATGCCGAACTGTTGGACATTCCGGGCCAAGTGCTCTTGAGCAACCCTCCAAAGATTCCAATCACATGTAATGCGTGTGGCTACCGTGGGAGCCGGGTGCGATGACTTCAATCGCTCCAAGACTTTCGCACAACGTGAAGCTCTCTAAAGAGTTCACGGAGCGGCATCAAATCCCACCGCAAGTTCCAGCGGTGTCCGCGCAGTTGGAGACGGTTGAGATAAATAGGCGGGCACTCATGCCCTTCGGGTACAACCCCTCGCTGATTCGCTACAACAACCGCCTGTTCATGGCATACCGATACCATCACTCGAACACTTGGGAGACCTCGCTCGCGATGGCTGAGTTGAACGACAAGTTCGATGTGATCGAGAATCGGAAGATCGAGTTGCCGGGGCCGTCGAATGAGGATCCGCGCCTCTTCCTGCACGAGGGGGGCATGTGGATCGCATACGTGAATTCGCACGGCGGATCTCCAACCACGATGCCGGTTTGCTCGATGCGCTACGGGCAATTGATCGAGGGCAAGACGTGGTTCGTGGACGGGCAATACCTCATCAAGTACGGCAAGAATGAATCTGGCGGAATGGAAAAAAATTGGTGCCCGTTGTCCAACCGCGTGAAATATCCGTGGTTTATTTACACGTCATCGCCAGAGCAGATCGTTATTAATGTGAGCGGCACTCAGGCCACCTCAGAGCACAAGTCGCCACAACCGAAATGGAGGTGGGGACAGATCAAGGGCGGCACGACTCCCCTTCCCTACAAGGACAAGCTCATCCGGTTCTTTCACTCCCGCCTGGATAACGAGTCACCGCCTCACCGTCATCGATATTACATGGGCGCGATCGTGATGGAACCAGAGCCTCCATTCGCCGTGATCTCGGTTTCGCAGCGTCCGCTCCTGCGTGGCTCCCATGTCGATAGCATGACGAAGACGGAGAAGAGCACATGCCGCCACTGGAAGGCCAACTGCGTGCTTCCGTTCGGGGCTATCGAGATGAACGGAGACTTCTTCGTGAGCGTCGGGATAAACGATTCGCATAACGCCATCGTCCGCGTGAAACCGGAGCAACTATGATAGACATTTGCATCCCGGTTTATCTCAATACGAAGTGCTTCGAGATTGCACTGCAAGGGTTGACTAAAAACCTTGCGGAGCCGGATGACGTTCACTTGTATCTGCACGCGCAGGAAGAACGCGATGCTAAGGAGTGTGTGAGGCTCGCAAAGAGGCACCGATTCGATCACACACTCATCCCTTCCGTGAAAACCGCCACTTCCTCGATGGCGGACATCATGAATGCGCTCTTCAACGCCTGCAAGTCACCGTGGGTTGTGATGATGGAGCAGGACACCTTCATTTATAAAGAGATCGACTTGATTGCGCTAAATCTGGAGGACGATGGGTACATCGCAGCCGGGGTGGTGGATACGATGCACTTCTCCAACAGCAATGCGCGGGAGATGCCTCTTTATGGGAAGTATTCGCGTCTCTCGCCTGAGCCGGGCTATTTCCATTCATCGCTGATGCTCCTGAAGCGAGATGTTGTCGCTGCTGCATCCAAGACTCCGTTCACGATCCCAGAGGGATTCAAGATGCACGGGTACGGTGTCCTCGGAGGTGAGCTTTACTACGGCCTTCGGATGCACATCGGGAGCGATCCGAAGAGGCTGGCGTTCTTCGAGCAGATTCACACGGATTATGGCTATGGGGCTGCAATTGTTCACGATGGCACCCTGATCGCACGGCACTTGTATTTCAGCAGCAGTCGGAAGGATCGCAGGTACATCGGCGGACTGCTGACGGAGCCAGAGCATGATTGGCTCGCGAAAGAGGAGGACAGGTTTCTGGCGGATTATTTGGAGGAAATATATGAACCCAAATCATAAACACGGACTTTCAAAAGATCCCATTTTCAAAACGTGGCTCGCAATTAACAGGCGATGTTACGACAAAAATCTGAAGGATTACCCGAATTATGGAGGAAGAGGGCTTGTGTCGTGCTTGGCGATCCGATCCTCAGTTGTTAACCTCCTTGCCACAATCGGGCCAAAGCCAAGCAAGACTCATACGGTTGACAGGCTCAACAACGATCTCGGATACACTTGCGGGAGCTGCGCCGAATGCATTGAGAATGCGTGGCCCCTGAACATGCGCTGGGCGACGCCAACTGAGCAGGCGAGAAATCGCAGGTGGTGTTACCGGGTGGAAATCAACGGTGTCACCAAGACGATTCCAGAGTGGGAAGAGATCACCGGCATTCACAATCGCACTTTAACCACCCGATATAAACGTCAAGGACTGCGAGGCTTGGACTTGATTGCACCGGTGAGGAAGAAGAAATGAACATCTACCAACAAATCGAAGATTGGATCAACGGAACACCAAACCCCGATGGATGGTGCAGCGCAGAGGCCGGGAAACTATTTGCTGCGTGCGCCATGGCGCTTCGCCCAGCGGTGTGTGTGGAGGTTGGCGTGTGGGGTGGTAGATCAGCGATACCAGTGGCTCTCGCGTTGAAAGAGATCGGGCGCGGCACACTGCTGGCGATTGATCCGTGGGCGGCATCCGAATCAATCAAAGGCCAGACAAAAGAAGACGGTGACTGGTGGAAAAATCAGGAGATGCACGATCAGGTGTTCGAGAGGTTCATGAAGACGGTGTATCACTTCGGGGTGCAAAACTGCGTACAGGTTATTCGTAAGAAGTCTGATGATGTGAAAGTGCCAGAAGAAATTTCGTTTCTCAATTTGGACGGTAACCACCGCGACCAAGCCCTTGTGGACATCAAGAGATTTACTCCGCACGTAAGGGTAGGTGGCCTAGTCCACCTGGACGATATTGGATGGGCCGGGGATTTTGTGAGGAAAGGTGCCGAATGGATGAAACAAAACGGCTTCATCTCCCTCTACGGTGTCGATAGCCGAGGCGAAATGTTCCAACGCATCAAATGAGGGCATTCGCGCTGACATTATCAGAGACTCCAGAGCGCACCGCGAAGGCGAAAGCGCACTTCGATGAGCACGGGGTAAAAGCCCAATTCATCAACGGCATTCACGCCGAGAAGTTCGGACTTCTCACCACGCACGCCTACGAAGTGGATCATCCTGGATCTGGCTATCGCATTCCACCCAAGCACGTCGGCATGTGCCTGTCTCACTACATCGCGTGGACTGTCTGTTCGTTCTTCAGCGACGAATCCTTCCTGATCTTGGAAGACGACGCGCAATTCGCTCCAGACTGGAAGTCCCGCTATCATGCGGCTATGGCTCACCTCCCTCAAGACTGGGATCTCTTCTACATCGGCTCGTGCAATTGTGAGTTGTCCCAAAAGGATCACATTGGAGGCGAAGTGTTCAAAGTCGTGAACCCTATGTGTACCCATGCGATCCTGATCCGCAACAAGGCGATTCCTGTGCTGCTGGAGACACAGAGGAAAATATGGGCACCGATTGATCTCAGTTTAATCTTCCGCTCGCTTCCAAAGCTCAAGACGTATTGCCTTCTTCCGCGCATTGTCTCTCAATTCGATACGGTGATTCAGCCATGACACACAGCTCCAAACACTCCTTCCAGCGCAACAAGGAACTCTTCTCCCAATGGAGCGCCGTCGCCAATGCCTCTTGGTTCGCGGACGTGCTCATTCACGCCCGCTCTGCCATGATGGAGGAACGTTGCACTGCGGAGGAAATGGCCGGAGCCAACCGTTTCGTGAGCATCATAATCAATCTCTGCGAAGCTGATCCACCCACACCACCCATGCCCACCACCGGACTAGTCCACGATCTCGACGTGCGCAATCACATCAAAGAGACTAAGAAAGAGAAGTGATTTATGCCTGACACAGCCATAGCCGCTCCACCAGCACCCGCAGCACCGAAGCCGAGTCCAGCGCCTCCTCCGACGAAGCCTGCACCACCCGCAGCGCCCACGCCTCCGCCAGCGTCACCGAAGCCCACGGCGGAAGCGGACACCTTTGCCGAGCTGGATCGCGCCCTCAGTCCGAAGCGCAAGGAAGAGCCATCCGCCACAGACACGCCAAAGGAGATAACAGAGGATGAGGAGAATCAGGAGGACTTGGACGCTGAAGCCGCCGAGTCGAAGTCTGGTGACTCTGCCCCAAAGTCCAAGGATGATCGCACCATCGACACGCCAAAGGCTCGCCGCGCAAAGCTGGAACAGGCGATTGCCGAGGCGAAAGCCGCGAAGGACGCGCTTGCTGAACGCGAAGCGAAGATTGCGGAATTTGAGGGGCGCTCGAAGGAATCAACGGCCCTTGCGGAGCGACTCGCGGCCATTGAGAAGGAGCGCGATGAGGCGAAAGCGGAGGCTCGCGGACTGCGGCAGGAGATGTCTCCGGAGTTCCATGAGAAATATGAGGCTCCATACGACGCGGCCTGCAATCAGGCGCAGCAATTCGTGGAGACGCTCACAGTTGACAACGGGGACGGCACAACTCGCAAAGCGAGCTGGGAACGTGACTTCGCAGCAATCTATAACCTTCCTGAAGTCGAGGCTGCCGAGCGTGCGGAGCAAATGTTTGGGAAGCATGCCGATCGTGTGATGAGGCGGTATGAGCGTCTCCACGATCTTAGTGCCACCAGAGACGCTGCGAAGGCGCATGAACGAGCTAATTGGCAGAAAACCGAGACTGAGCGTCAGGCCAATGCTGTGAGAGAGCGTGAAGCTGCCACGGCCATGTACACGCATGTGGAGAAGGATCTGCGCGAGAAGAATTCGGACTGGTTCGGGGAGAAGCCGGACGATCCAGAGGAAAACGCCATCGTGAAATCCCACTCCGAAAAGCTAATGGAGAAGCCGAAGTCCATGCAGGAGCACGTCATCCGTCAGGCGCGTGTCAAACTCTACGCTGAGAACTTCCCGCGTGTTGCCTACAGGCTCAAGAAGGCGCTGGAGCGCATCTCTGAACTGGAGGCGAAGGGAGAGTCCGCGAGTGCCTCAGAACCCGGCAAGACGCGCCGGAGTTCGAGCGTGGAAGCTCCGAAGCCGAAGACGTTCGAGGAGGGGCTGAGGAGTTTGGCGAGGGGGTGATATGACAGCCAAAAAGAGAGCGGAGTTCGACAAGTGGATTCTGAAGAGGTTTGGAGAGTTTTGGCTCAAGGAAATCATGAAGCACATCAAGCGCGACATGTCGAAGCGCCTCAAAGGCATGTATAAAGTTGGGACATGGCTGGAATTCGCAAATGGCGTCGAACGTCCTGTTGATCCAACCGATATGTGGAATGACGCTACTCCTCCGCAGGAGTGGATTGGTTTGCCTTGCGATTCGCCTGCTCAATCTCCGCCGAAGTCTTCGCATGCCCGTGGGCAATCTCGGCCATCGTTAAAGCCTGCTCGTGCGCCACGTCGGCGGCGGTGACTGCGGTATCGCGCTGAATCTGTGCGCCAGCCTCCAAACCCTTTCGCTGGATGTCTGTCTGTAGCGTGGCACTTTTGCGAGCCTGATCTGCGCGGAAGGCGGCGTCCTTATGGGCTAAACCTTGTTGGGTTTTCGCCTGCTTGATCTTCATGTCATTCTCAGCCTTCGCGGCCTTGAGCTGCATTTCCATCATCGCCTCTTTGTCGTGGCCATTCTGAGATTGCTGCTGTTGGCGCTTCTGGAATCCACGAATGAGGTTCGCGAGTTCTCCCAGCGACTTCGAGTATGCCTGAATCTGTGGGCCAAGCGCCTGATCGCCGGAGATGTTCTGGATGAGTCCGCCGATGTACGACATGACGGTACCGAAACCGATGAGATCCTTCGGAGTGCCAATGTTGTCCGTTTGCTCCACGGCGTGAATCGCACCAGCGAGCATGCCGATCAGTGTCTCGATCACCTCGGTTGCGGGCACACTTTCGTTCACGGGCACCGGCACACCCTGCATGAGCGTTCCGAAGATGGATGCAGCCCACTGTGAGCCTCGGGTGGACACGGGCTTCTCGTTGAGGGGCACCAAGTCCTCCGCCAGATTGTAGTTCTTCATTGTCGCAGCGATTGCGATATGCAGGGCCTTTTGCTGTGCTTCAGGCCCCAGGAGTGGACGGAATGCCATCAACTGCTGTGCCTCCGCAGCCTCGATTGTCGGATTCCCAGCTCCCAGCGGCACTTCGGGCTCGATGTCCCACAATTCCACATTCATGTACATGGCAGGGATTCCCATGCGCTTGCACATCTTCTGGAAGGCTCGAACGTCAGGACAGCCGCTATTGCGAATGCAGAACCGGCGGCAAATCTCCTTGTACTCAAATTTGGCCTGATGGAATGCGTTGAGCAGGATGCCTGACATCATGGCGTTTACTTGTGCCACTTTTACGCTCGTCTCATACGCCGTCTGCTCCTTCTGCGTGCCATTATCCGATTGCTGCGTGTAGGAGGAACTTGCTTCGCTCTGGAGCTGCTTGAGCTTCGACATTACGGCGTCGATCATGCCGGAATCGACGGAGTGGCGCTGATCCTTGGGCACGATGGACACGCCTTCTGGGATGATCTTCCGATCCGCCAGATTGATCTCCATGGCCCGCGCCCTGCCCGCCGGATCAACGACACGGAACCATGTATTGAAGCTCTCGAAGAGGTACTGGATCATCCGGTTGAGCGTCTGGTTCGTCCAGAAGCACGGCTCCACAAGCAGGAAGCCGAGAGAGCGCACACTCCAGTGCATGGCTGGGGACGTACACCCAAGATCGCCGTACTGGCAGTAGAGAATCTCCGAGAGATCGTTCGCGTAGGACTCGTCGCCAGCGTCGTAGAGAAATTCATCAGGATCGGCACCCTCGACAGCCGCTGTGTTGTCAGGAATCACGCGGAATTCCCACCGCTCCTTGCGCTTCTTGTCACGCTCCTTGGCGAAGAAATGCCACAAGGGGATCGTGGGCACGGCATCCGTCATGAAGCAGCCGCCATTCTGCTTTCTCAGTTCCGCGATCTTCTCAGGATGGAGAAACCAGTTTGAATCCCACCCGGCACTGGTGTTCTTGTTGCGGTATTCCTCCAGGATCTTCCCGACGGCCTTCTTGTTCCAATTCTTGCTCGAATCCTCCGAGAACACTTTGGCCCACAACTCGCCAGTGGTGTAGTAGTACCGCACTGCGAACCACTCCAGGTTGCGAAAACCCACCTCCGTGTCCGTTGCCACGCGGAAGTCACCGATTGCCACGTACCTCGCGAGCCATGTTTCCTTGTCTTCCCAAAGCTGAGGGGCGACTCCGTGGGAGACGACATCGTTGAATCGGTTGTTAAGCAGTCGGAAATACCCCGGCGATTCTTTGATCACGCGGTTGATGAAGTCCGTTATGGCCATGCCCCACTTGATCTGCTTGTCCTCGTCCTGTGGTGCTGTGGGAATTGTCACGCGGAACTTCTTCACTGGGCGCTGGAAAGCGTTTGTGAGCTGACGGACGGCGTGTGCCTTGAGTACCGGAGCCTCGCCCCAATTGATATTGAGGCTCTGGTTCATTCGCACGGCGTCCTCGTCAGGGATGGGTTTGCCGCCGTTGAAGAGGTTGTCCACGATCATCCGGTTGCGTGCGCGGACTCGCTCGATCTCGTCGCCAGCGTAGATGACGGCGCGGATGTCTGTGGGTGTGCGAAATGTCATGTTATTTCTTTTCTGATCCAGCAATTGGGATCGAGTTTGGCCATCACTTCCGGCGTGGTGTTCTTCTTGATGTGCTCAATCGGGACGTGAACCTTGAGCCTTGTAGCACATCCACAGGCGCTGCACATGAAGAGCCGATCCTCGTTGGAGACGCGCACGGCAATGTGATTCTTGAAATGGATGTACCGCCGGATGGCTTCAGCTACCGCATCCTTGGAGATTTCCCACCATGTGCCGTGGGAGTTGAGGGGGCACGCCGCGCAGACGATGGCACGAGCTTCGGCAAGATCCCGTGATACGGGCTGCATGCCATCGCCCAGCCAGTCCTTGGTGATGGCGACGAACGAAGCTGTTTGTTGGAGAGCATTCATCACTTGAGCTTTGCCCCACAGCACCCGCCGCCCCTGGAAGCCGCTATCGATCGAGTCGTGTACGGCTTCTCCGAGTTACGGCACCATTGAGGACTTCCACCGATGCGCGTGCATGTGTACTCATCCACAAGCTGGAGCGTGGTAGCGAAGTCGTGTCCGGGCAGATTGTTCCCCTTGAGGAAATCGCCGTACATCCGCGCCACATGGCCAATCTCTGGTGACGGGCCGAACGTGAAGCAGTTGTCCTTCTGCGAGCACGGCCCGTGGACGATTGCGACGGCACCATTGACAATGCGAGCCTTGATGAAGAACAGGCCCGGCGGAGACTCGCGGTGATTCTTGAGGCGCGTCATCGTTGGAGCATGCAGGCGTTCATGGTGGAGCGGTAGAGGGCGGCCTCGCGTTCGAGGAAGTCTTCGTCGGGATCGGTGGCTGAAATGGTAGCCCCAAGTCTCCCGATTTGAAAACCCAACTGTCGGGCGCATTCCGTGAGGATGCAAAAAGTGTCGTACAAGTCAGGACTCTTGCCTTTCAAGAGTTTCATTTTGTCTTTTGGCTCCACGTCCTTTTTGTTACCTGCAACAGTGTGATATTGGCGGGAGCATCCCTCCTCCATCACGTCCATCGGAAGCTCTCGGATCTGCCCTGCCTCAATGGCATTTCTGGTTGCGAACCACAATTCAGTTACGAACTTCCCGTATTCCTCATCGCACCGCTTGAGCCTCTTTTCGTGTGTAATCTCGTCGGTTACGTAAAGTCCGTCACGAACCGGGCGTTTCGTTGGGCGCTGCCCGGCGTCCACAGGGAGAGGACAATTCCGCCCAAAAACCTTGGCGTATGCGTTCCCAATGGTGCCTCTTCCGAACGAGTCATAACGCGAGTTTTCAGGAGGGATTGAAAGGTTTTCCAGTTCATTCTTGATGGATTCCGCAATCTGATCTTCTGGCCCAGCCTCAAGACGAAGATCAATCCTGACAAGCCGGACACCTCCGATACGAAGCAGGATCTTACCATCTGGAGATGGCCCAAATTCACCCCACATGCTAATGCACCTGTCTCCGCCTCCGTAGGCCGGATCGCAAGCGTGGATGCGAGTTCTCTGTTGCCCGAGCCACACCGCCTTGTCGTGCGCTCCGTGATCCCGACAGAGTTGCCGCGTTATAACACGGCTCGTCGCCAAAGAGGTTTTCATCCTCCCGCGTATCTGCGTTTCGTACTCTGGAGAATCGACTCCGTAATCTGCTCGCAATGTTTGCTCGAAAACGTGCCCGATTAGCTTCGGATAAATGTCGTGCTCTTGATCGAAATTGGGCGAGTCTGTGCCAATCAGATTGACGCACACGCCGCCTGACAACTTGATGGGCCAGACAGATGTTTTCTCATTCGACTCTACGGAACTCCATCCGTCCAGAGGCTCGGCGACGATTGAAAGCTGGCTCTCTGGATCGTGGTTTGGATTGCCAGAACCGATCAGCTTGAATCCAACGTTTGGGGCTTTGGCGACGTTGGAGCGGGCGTTTGGAACCCAGTCTAGGAAATCAGACGACATCCACTGAAGTTCATCTGCTAGGAACCATAAGTTATCCTGTTTCAAACCTGTCACTTGCCCCAATCCCACCTGGGTTTTGCCCTGCATGCAGGCGACGCACTTGATCCCTTTTCGGAAGTCCCGAACATCCTTTGTTTCGAGATCGTCCGTGGTGATGCACATCTTGTACTCAATCACATTCCCGGCGAGCCATGGGTAGCGAAGCGTTCCAAGTTCCCAAAGCATTTTACACTCGGCCCACACAGCGAGTTCGAGTTTCTCTCGCGTAGTGCTGGAAATTACGATGGCCGTATTGTGCGGAGAGGCCCAATACGAGATGAGAGAAATCTCGGCAAGGCACGACGATTTGCCGGATGAGGCGCAACCAAGCAATATGGAAATTTGGTTGTTCAGTGCCTCCTCATAAATCAAGTCCGTCCATCGATGGCGAAAGCGGCTTGGCCAAATCAACCGCCTTGCCTCCATGTAATGATGAAACAACCCCATCCCGCACGGATCAGGCTTGCTCCACCTCCCGCCAGCGCGAATGCACGTCAATTCAATCTGCAATGCATCCATCGTCTCAGGCCATTCCGCGCCATATTTGACGATTTTGCCGGGAGTGATTGAAATTGACATCGCGTTACCGTTAACGCCACATACCACCTGATGTTGCAGATTGCAACACGCCAATTTATATGCCCGCCACATCGCCGTGCAATCCCTGTTGCTCCAAACCACTGAATACCAACATCCCCGGCATCGAGGGTGTCGCAGGCATCGACGGGACGAATGGGATCAATGCCTACACCGTCACCACGGCGGATTTTGTCGTTCCGGCGGTTGGCGACACCGTAACCGTCCAAGTCGAGGACTCTTCGTGGATGGTTGTCGGGCAGGTAATTTTCATCGCTGGCCCGTCGTACTGGCGCGTCGTTTCGATTCCCGATTCTACATCCGTGGAATTGGAGTTCCTTGGGTACACGGGAGATGTTTCTCCGGGTGCGACGATTTCGACGGGTGCAGGGGTGTCACCTGGAGGTGTCGCAAGCGCCCTGTCCAGCCTCTCTGTGCACGCGGCAGGAACGGCGTACTCGCTCACGAATGTCGCGGCGTTGCTGGATTTCGGGACGACTGATTCCACTCTCGTTATCACGGCTCCGGGGACGTGGCTGATTCTGACGCGAGTGCGATATGACTATAACGCCGCCACGTTTGCTGCGGTGCGAACCGTGACGACGGCTCTCAGGCGAACGAACAACACAGCGGCTGATGTGATTTCCTCGGCGTGGAAAACCGATATCATCACGACGTTGACGTACACCGCCCATTTCCAAGTCCTGCCTCCGGTGCTCTACACCACGGCAAATTCGGACGACATCCTCCAACTCTGGGCGTCCGTCAACACTGTTCCGTCCGCTGGCTCTCTCGATGCAGTCGAGGCCGAAATTGTGTGTGTCAAAATATCATGACGCATGGCCGGACAATTCATCCTCCGAATCGCTGATATTCTCAGGCTCAAGCAATGCCTGTTGCACAATAACGCCTTCAAGGCGGACGTGAGTGATGCGGTGGATACTGTTTCAGCACAGCTGCCTAATTACGTGGTGCTGGACGTGCCAGATCCAACCACTTCCGCACTTGGCTCTTTAATCTACGTGACGGATGAATCTGGAGGGCAGGTTCCAGCCTTCACAGATGGCACAAACTGGCGTCGCGTAACGGACAGAGCAATCATCTCATGAGCATCCCCATTGGAACACAGCTCATAGATTCGCTCGGCCCCGTGATCGGCGGGATGAATTCTGGCATCGCCCCTCTCCTGCTCCCGCGTACCCAACTCGCCTTTGCAAACAATGTAACCGTTCGAGGCACCTACGCGAAGCCTCGCCCCCCATTCCAGATCCGCGAACTCTCAGCCGCAGGAAAGACTCTCGTCGCAAGCGCATTGGCCATCGGCCCATTCCAAGGAGCAGGCTTCTACAACCCTGACGTTGGCGACGAGACTTTGATAGCCTCCATCGCTGGGAGGCTCTTCCAGTTTCATGTCACGCTCACGCCTGTCACGGTGGATGAGATCACAATCCACGGTAATCCTAGCTCTTCAACCGCCGAACAGGTGTGGATGTGGCAGTCTGAGAAATGGATGATCATCACCGATGGGACGACGCAGAACCCCGTGTTCTTTGATGGGACGAGTTCTAGGAGATCCAATTATGCGACGCCGGTAAATCACACAACCACGATCACCACTGCGTTTGTGGTTCCAGCGGTTGGTTCCGTAATTGCGGGCGTCGTCGTCGGAAGCACAGTAGGCATGGTGGAAAACCTCCAGATCACGATCACCAATATCGGGACGTTTCTCGTTCAGGCAGTCACCTCCGGCACTACGGTTGATCTCATCAACCTGACGGCGCAACCAAACAAGACTGTTGCCGCTACGTCTGGTGCCCCTCCGACTCCTCTGATTAGTTGGATCACGCTTGGGGACGAGCTTCCACCCGGACGCATGGGGGCCTACGGAATGGGACGGAATGCCATGTGCCTTGTGGACGGGAAGCAATTCGTCTTCGGGGATCAGACAGGAGGTAGCAGCGGCACAATCTCTTTGAATTATCGCGATGCCGTATTGCATATCACGGAGAATAACTACCTCGCTGGTGGAGGGCTATTCAGCGTGCCGGGTTCGATTGGCGACATCCGCGCCATGATATTCTCCGCGAACCTTGATGCCTCTCTCGGCCAAGGCCCGCTCCAGATTTTCACGCACAGTCATGTGTTCTCGTGCCAAGTTCCAGTTGATCGCCTGACGTGGCAGGACGTGACTAATCCTATCTTGAGTGAGTCGCTCATCTCCAACGGCGCTCTTGGGCAATGGAGTACAGTGATTGCAAACAGCGACATCCTCTTCCGCGCCATCGACGGTATCCGCTCTCTGATTCTTGCCCGTCGTGAATTCGGAACATGGGGCAACGTCCCTGAGTCCCGCGAGATCGACTCGATTCTGGCGAGGGATTCTACGGATCTTCTGCGGTTCGGAAGTGCAATCACATGGGACAATCGCTTGCTGATGACGGCACTCCCCACTCCGTCAGATCAAGGCTTCTACCACAAGGCGCTCATCGCACTGAACTTCGATCCGCTCTCTTCCCTGCGCGGGAAGGAGCCTTCGGTTTACGATGGGCCATGGACAGGCTTGCAAGTCCTCCAGATGATCACTGGAGAATTTCAGGAACGCCCACGCGCATTTGCTTTCACGCTCAACACACTCGCCAGCCCCGCTGAACTTGAGATTTACGAGTTCCTGAAGTCCGAGATTCCCGCGAAGGATAATGGGACGATTGACATCCAATGCGAGATGCACTCGGCGTGCCTGTTCAATTATCCTGATAACGATCCGAGATCGATGGAGTTGAAGAGACTCGTGGGTGGGGAGATTTACGTGGATCAGATTGCACCCGGAACCACGGCTAATTTTCAGGTGTACTACAAGCCAGATCAGTATCCCTGCTTCCTCAGTTGGCATCAGTGGAGCGAATGCGCTGGAACTGCTGCGGAGACGGAATCGGATGTGCTGCTGAGAAAGCCTCAATTCAGGCCGGAAATGGGACTTGGAGAGCCGAATCCGAGAGCGTGTGATCCGATTACTAACCGTCCTTTCAGGGAAGGTTTTAATTTTCAGATCCGCATCATCTGGAGCAACTGCCGATTCCTCGGTGCGCGATTCAAGGTGGTTACTGCTGCGAATCCTTACTACTCGCCCATGGTGTGTAAGCAGATCTGTCCTCCGACGACATGACAGAGGTAATTCCATGTCAACCGTGCGGGGCGAGTCTGGATTGCTCGCAGCTCGATCCATTGGATTTGTATAGCCTCCAAGGCCCCCTCTTTGAGTTTATCCTCATGTGTCCCCCAGGAGCGAATTGCGGCAACTCCACATTCGTCTCCATCGTCTGCTGCGGTGTCCCTCTCCGTGCTGCGTTCCCACCAAGCGCAAGCCTCTCCCAGCGCCAGAAGATCATCGCGAAACTCCTTTCGGATTGCCGCTTGAAGCAGGAGTTCTGCGGAGGCAATCGAACTCCACCGACAACTCCTGAGCAGATCTTCTTCTCCCGCGAGATGACTGCCGCATCAGAGTGTCCGGCATCAGGACAGGAGTCTGTTGGCATTTACACCTTCGTCCTCCCTGCTGGTTCATTCCTCGGCCACTCACAGAACGAGGCAGATCGAGCAGCCAAGGCATTCGCCGGAGCGCAGATCGGACAGAAATTCTGCGTCGCTGTTCCCGGCCTCTGCCCGTGCAAAGGTGAGGTGATGAACTTTGCTCTGCGCATCAGCGGGGGACGCGCACCATTCGTGGCCTCCGTCACGGCAGGGAATCTTCCGGCTGGAACTACACTCTCCGTTGCTGGATCCGTCGTCTCGATCAAGGGCACGGCGGCGGCGTCTGGAATCTCGTCATTCACCCTCCGAATCACCGACTCCAGTGGTGGACGATGGCAGCAGAATCTCAAGATCCGCGTGCTGGAGATCGCTACCACGTCATTGCCTCCATTCGTCGTTGGTGTTCCGTACTCATACCAACTACTCGGAACTGGCGGCAGTGGGAACTATGCGTTCAAGCTGATTGGGAATCTGCCGACCGGGATCGAGATGACGCTCGCCGGACTCATCCACGGGACAGCCACGGTTGCCGTCGCGTCGTCCTTCTCCGTGCAGATGATTGATCTCGCGTGCCAAGCGGTGGATCGCACGTTCTTCCGGCCAGCGGTGCAGCTCACAGGGAATTCACATACAGTCATCGCGACAGTGCGGGGATACGACGAGTTCACGTCCGCATCAGATCCAGTCATTTCGCCATCAGTGCCTCCGAAGCGGTACTTCCGCCGCGTCTATACGCCACTCCTGAGTGGTGATGATTCCAGAGATCTGCCGGTGGAAACGAATGAGGCTCAATCCGCCACGCTCTCATGGGTGAATCTCATTTCCCCCAGCGAGACAGTGACTCCGATCTCATCCGAATACGTGCTCATGAGCGGGCAGGATCGGATCAACGTCAAAGGCGTGGAAGTCGAGACCGCCAACCTTGAGCTTTGGAGTTCATGCAGTGATCCGGCCAACCTGCGCCCGCTTTATGACAATTACATCATCCACGGGTTAACATATCCTCTCGGGCTTGCAAACGGCGACACGGCGGTTCCACCGCCCGATCCATCCGATCCACGTTTCAGCGAATGGATCAAATGCGACACGTACATTGACGATCCCCTCAATCTCATAACGGACAACTCAAACCCTGTCGTATTCAGGGGTGGAGCGCCAGTCACGAGCAACACGCTCAAGACGATCACGGTGGACGACAGTGCCGATTTCAACGCCTACCCGCTCGTCTGGTTTCCGTTTTTCATGATTGCTGGGCCGAGTCCTCATCCTGGGGGTGGCACGTGGTCATCGACTCCCGGCACCGGATTTTCGCCCAACGTCCTCATACGCATCAAGTACAAGCACAGCTACGAGATTAGGCTTTTGGATGAGTACACGGATCTGATTGCGCTCAATAATGCCCAGATCATCAACTCGAACGGATTGACAGCGGAGAACCTTCCAAGAACCACCGGATACGTCACGCGGACAACCAGCGTGCAATACCACCTAAACCTCCGAAACCTCGTCTTCGGAGAGTTTTACGTTGCAACTGTAGATTTGGTGGATAGCGTCGGCAGCGTGGCCACAAGAACGTACAATTTCACGGCGACAGCAACCACCCATGTGATCAATGACACGATTCCAACTCCGGCGGCGGGCAGATCCATCACGGCTCAAAACGCGAGAGTGACTTTCACCACATGATGACATGGCGTGCACCAAGGCATTTGTTTTAAGCACAGGAGGAGATCTGCCCTTAGACGCAGCCATTTTTTCGGCAACGCTCAACAAGATCGTGGGCGTCAGAAGCCATTGGATCTACCTCTTCAACGCCACTACTGGCGCGAAGGAGGCAGAGTTTCGCTATGCCGCTGGCGTGATCAATGAGGCGTCCGTTGCTGAGTGCGGAGGGTTCCTTTATGTCGCAACTTGGCGCGGGTTGTTCTGGAATCCCAACACGGGCGATCCGCACGTCGGGAGTGACATCTACAAGATCAACCTTGGACTGACGACATCATCCGCGCTCGGTCTAAACGTCATCGCGGGGTTGAACTTGTTCGACTTCGCAGTCGGATTCACTGGACTGGTTACGGATGGGACGTTCCTCTACGGCATAGAGCGCGGAGCGGCACAGCTATTCCAAGTCAATCCGGCTGTTCCTGCATCCTACACCACGGCAGGCAGCTTCAACCAGAGCACGCCCCTGCTAGTGTGCGAGTACGATGGAACAAATGGAGTGATTTGGGCATCGGACAGCAACGGCAGCGTCGTTAATGTGATCAACACTGACATGTCAGGTGATGCTGGATCATCCGATCCAATTGATCAGCCTCTCGGAGTCGTTCGGATTCCAACCTCCAACCTGATTTTTGTTGCAACCGGGACTCAGAATATATGGAAGTGCTTCGGTGCTGACACGCTTCCACCTCCTCTTGGGAGTTTCTCGGTTGATGGGTCGCCAATCGTTTTGGGGGTGAACGACAAGCCGGTGAGGCTGAGGTATAGGCCGAGCAACACGCTCATTTACATCCCGTGTCCGAGCACCGATTTGGTGTACACGATGTCCGCCTCTGGAGTGCTAAACCCAACCCCGATCACAGGATTCTCGGACCCTTTTGATGTAGTAATAACGCCAAGCAAAGCGTGGGCTGTTCAGCAATCGGGCACACCTCTTCGCGAAATCGTCTAAATGTACGCCACACTACAGGAAGTCAGGGACAGCCGAGTGGCCGTAGTGGCTGGGTGCTGCCCAACCTCTGACGACTTCACGTCCATAGTCAACACGGTGGTGCGTCGAGCAATGAGGCGTGGAGATTGGCCGGGACTCGTGGTTCCGATTCACACTTGCATCCACACTGGTTGTGTAGTCTGGCCACGTTACGTTGGCGAAGTCCGCAAGATAAACCTGTGCAATCAGGCCATCCCGATCAAGAACGAGTGGTTTGAATTCCTCCAGTACAGTGACGCTCCTTGGCGTTCCGCTGGCAATCGCTACTACAACAACTGGTGGGGAACCAACTGGTGGGGATCATGGTGTGGAAGTCCTGCAACCGCCGTGATGCAGGGAAAGAGCCCGGTTTTCCAAGACATGCTCGGAGAGGGCAGGCTCGTCCGCGCCTACGCCTCCGCACGAAACGATGTCGGCAAGACTGTCACGATCTTCGGCACGGACAACAACGGCCAGACGCTCTACCACCGTGATGTGGACGACAACTTTGTGGAGGGTGCAGTTCTGACGCTCACGACGCCTTTCGCGAGCACTGACACCTACGTGCGGCACATTGATCGCGTGCTTCTGGATGACATGACGGGCGATGTTCGTCTCTACGGCTACAACGCGACAACCGATCTGCTCGAAGACATAGCCACTTATGCCCCCGGAGATACGAATCCAGCCTTTGAGCGGTACAAGCTCCAGATTACAAACTGCCAGAGTGGAAGCTGCGGATGCTCTCACTCCGTCGTGGCGCTCGTGAAGCTCAAGTACGTCCCTGCTCGATTCCCGAACGATCTCATCCTGATCGACAATCTCGATGCACTCGCTCTAGGCGTGAAATCAGTCCGGCTCGAAGAGGCTGGAGATCGTGCCGGTGCTCGTGAATACGAGCAGGATATGATCCGAGAGTTGAACTTGGGACTCGGAGATGCCTCCCCTCTCGACACGATCCCTGTTCGCGTGAGCACGTTCGAGGGAACTGGTACCGGAAGACAAAAACTTTTCTGACGTATGGCTTCTTACTTTGGCGGTGCATCGGCCAGTGGAAACGGCAATGCGTGGTTGCCTCCCGGTTGGCAGAACATGCCAAGCCCGTGGGATCTTCCAACAGCAGGGCGTTACGGTGGCGGGTTCACGCCTGCCGTGTCGCCCGCCGGTGCTGTCGTTCCTGGAACTGTCCCCGGTGCTGGTGCCGTACAATCGGGTGCATCGCCTACTCCCGGAGGCTTCATCCTCAATCCCCAGCCTCAAGGTGGACAAGGAGCCTTTGGTGCAGTCCCCGGCGCTCTCGGGCTACCAGATCCCTACGCCGACTTGCAGCGCCCTCTGCCGGGATTACCTGGATTGAACGATGCCGCGTCCTCCGCGCTTCTCGCCAAGCTGCACGGTGAAATCTCCCCATCCACTCAGGCTGCCATTCAGGACGCCGCTGCTCGATTCGGAGTCTCCAGTGGCATGCCCGGCTCTGGACTCGCTGGTAGTCGTTCCTTGCGCGATCTTGGGCGTCTCTCTGAGGATCAGCAGGCTGCTGGGTTGGCGGCGTATGGCCCATTCGTTGGCGCTGTGTCGAACACACAGACTGTGAACCCCGCTCTCCAGAACGAGATCGCGTTGCAGAATGCGGTGAATGCTGCGGCACCGAATCCGACGCAGGCTGCGAGTTATGCCCGCCAGTTGTTTGACGAATATCTGAATCGCCTTTCTCAGTCGTCGAGGGGGCCAGCAGCAGGCACAAGCGGATCTCAGTTCGGAGCCAATCCGGCTGGTGGAACCGTGAGAATGCCAACCGCCCCATTCTCCAATAACGCGATCATGGCTGGAGGTGGTGCGCTTCCGCAGTACGGCGGGGCAAGCGGTGTCGTGCCGAATAGCTGGAATGGAAGCCCCGGTGATTTGTTTAGTCCCGGCCCGGTTACTGGACTCGACTTTGCGGGTGGATCTGGACTCTTCAATTACGGCTCTGGTGCTGATTTCCTCAATCCCGCTCCTGATGCGTGGGCTCAAACCAACGAGTTCAGTGGGCGAAGTGATTTGAACGATCCGGGATGGAACTCGTGGGATGACGAATTGTGGGGGGCACCTTGAATTTAAATATGTTTCCATGTCTTCCGGTGGACTATTTCACACACCCTGCTATTGGAGCAGTTCATTATTTTCGCGATCCCAGAGATGGACATTCCAGATGTTCTGAGAGAACGCATTTTAAGAACATCATTTTCAGTCCATCGTGCCCTGAAATGAGTCTCTCCACGTTTCGTGCTGACGAACCTGCCTTTTCTCACGGAATCGCGGGTATTATCTCCAGTCGTGCCCGCAAACAGGTGTGTGGGATTGCAGCACGGTGGGTTATCACAACGGTGACACACGCATTGTCCTTCTGGAATCGGCCCGTGCGCTATTGTAAACGCGAAACGATGAGCTTTGGTATGTTCTCCGTTGTCACCCACGAACTTCCCATAGCCTTTTGGGCAGACCGAAGCTTTCCATGGCCAGCATGAATCAGTGTTTCCAACTGCAACCTTTTCCCAAAAGCGATCACAAGCTGGACGCTTTCTCGCGCCCCACACCAGTTTTCCAAGCTCACTCAGCCTTTGAGACTCTTCTTGTGTTATCGAGTTCCAGCGCGCTTTGGCCCCAAGATACGAATACTCCGAATGGATTTCTTTCAGTGACTTCATTTTTTCAGTGTAACAAACGGCATCAACCCGCGTCAAGATGGCTGTTGTAATTCCAAGTTGGCTCCGTCCAGCCGATCCCGTCGCCGCCGCACAGGCAGGCGCAGGCGTGGGCTTGCAGATCCGTCATCAGAACCAAGTCGAGCAATCGGCTGCGGATCAGTTGCGGCTGGCGCAGGATGAGCTGTTCGAGCGCCGTCAGAGGGCGCAGGAGTCCCTTGCAGAGCGTCGCAATGAGGCTGCGGCTAAGTTGGCGCAGGCGTCCGCACAGATGGCGTTGCAGGCGGGGCATTATGAGGATGCGAAGAAGTTGCAGGAGGCGAGTCTGGCGTTGAGGGGGAGTCACGACAAGGCAATGGAAGCGAATGCAAAACGCAGGCTTGATTTAATGGAGACTCAACAGACGGCTGGCATGAATCCAGACGGCACGTACACGGCAAATCCAGTCAATGACATATTTGGCAATCAGATTGGGAACAAGCTTCCGGGAATGTCTGGGTATCATCCCAAGATTCAAGAAAAGAACATTGCTGCAACTCCATCATCCGCTTCCGCTCTACTTCGAGCCGTCGAACAACGCCGAAAGTATGGCAATGCTTCAGAGGAAGAGTTAGCCAACATGGACGACATGGAAAAGGGTGCTATTGGGTTTCTTTCAGGAAACGTACTCCCAAATCGTCGCCCTCGCGTTCCTCTAGTAACCACGAATCCAGCGACATGGGGCGGAGGATGGTTCGGGGTCGGCTCTCCTCAAACCACGACGACGAATTACGTGGAGGCTCCGTCCGCCGCACAGGCTCTGGAGGCCCCCGTCGTCGCCCCGCAAGCATTGCCCGATCCAGATGCAGCAGCGGCAATCCGCGCTATTCGGCTTGGCGCTCCAGAAGAAAAGGTTAAGGCTCGCTACAAAGAGCGAACCGGCAAGGATCTGGAATGGCCACCGAAACTTTAGATGCGTACACGGATCTGATTCCCAAATCGGAAGATCCTTACGCGGATCTCGTTCCCGAGAAGCCTTCCGATCTGGAGATCAGCCACCGAGAGCCCGATTCGTTTCTCCGAGAAGGCTACCGCGCTGCCCGAGAGTTGATGTCTCCAGTTCTGGGGCCAACCAGAGAGCAAGCCACACGTGAGGCTGTTTCAATTGATGGCCAGCCTGTTTACAAGCCTGCCGGTTCAGAGGTTTCACGCCTTGGCCTGCTCCCCGCACTCTCCAAACCATTCGTTGAGCTGCCGCGCATCCCGCAACAAGAAGGCACAGCCGCGCAGATCCTCGCTGGCATCGGCAATACCGGCATTGGATTCGCGGAGTTCATGGAGAGTCCGCTTGGACTCCTGACTGCGGGGATTGGCGGAGCGGCACGAGGAATTGCATCACCAGCGGCCCGCGCTCTGGAGCGCACTGTCGCTGGAGGATTCGCTGCGGACATGGCGGCACATCTTCCTGAGTCCTACCGCCAGACGAGTGAGGCGGCAAAGAGGGGTGACGTGCAGGGCACTGTCGAGGGTGCCACAGGAACAGCGGCAAGCGCCCTCCTCGCTGGCGGACTCGGTGCACACGCTCTCGGATACCCACGCCTGAAGTCAGTCCCTCCCGCCGTCGAGATCCGCGCTCTCGAGAACCTGAAGCGTCAGGAGGTGATTCCACAACCACCAGAGGATCTCTCGAAAGAGGCGGATGAGCAATCTACGGTTGTTCCGACATCAAGAGAATTGGGAGGGGCTCAGACGCCAATAGACGTTGATAAAGTGGAACAGCGTTTGGCCGATCGCATTATAGAAACCAAAAATATCGGATCTTCGGATTTCACGCATGAGGGCATGCGAAACGTGCTCGGCAACGCGGAATCAGGTGCAAGCCTAGATCCTTTGATTCAGCTTGGGATAATCGAGAAGACGCCAGACGGTTTGCTGCGATTCAATCAGAGAATTCAGGAGCTGTCCGCTCAATCTGATGCCGAGAGAGCGGCATACGCAAAACCGGCGATTCCCCCCGCCATCCACGACGAGGTTCAGCGCCTTGAAGCCGCCGAAGAGATTGGCGTGCTCAGTCCAGAGGACGCTGTGCGGCTGGAGGCTTTTCGTAATCCACAGAAACAGGAGGTTCCAAGTGCCCGTACGATCGAAAGCTCAATGGAGACTGTTCGCAGTGAAACACCCGGATCTGCTGCACAAGTGGCAGCACGAGAGCCCGGTGAAGTACTCAAGCCTGCCAAAGAAGGTGGCGCCTCACAAGCGGGGGCGGATGTTCCGAAGGGCGAAGGGGTAAAAATCGTCAGGTATTCGCACAAGGGAGGCAAAGGGCTTCTCGACAGAAGTGCTTGGGATCTTTCAAAGCTGACGGAGGACGAAGAACTGGAGCTTCCAGAACTGCTGGATTTCGGGCTTGAGCAACCACGCGGTGTTCCCGCTGGGCACAAATTCTACTTCACTGAAGAGGGTGAACAAAAACACGCGGAGCTAATCCGCCTCATATCGAAGGCGTCCAAGCGCGGAATTGTACGAGAGGAATCGACGTTGGGTGGAGATCCCTCGTGGAAAAGCAACGATGGGCAGCTTGCTGTTGATCCATCCAAAACGGCGAAACTTGAGGCTCCTAAGGAAACCGCTCCTCCGGCACCAGAATCGAGCGCACAACCCACCGTTGAGCCTCCAGTTGAGTCCGCAAAGCCGGTTTCGGAGCCCACAACCCCTCCGGGTGATGCCATCTCCTGGCTCCAATCCAAAAAGATCGACACGCAAGGCAAGCTCTTCGACGCACTCCAAGGCATTCCCGTAGCCGTTTACAACGCCGCCATCGACGTGGCTATTGCAGGCGTCAAGGCTGGACGCGCCATCGCTGAAGTGGTGCGCGAGGCTGCACGGTTCCTGAAGGAGAAATACCCCCATCTGGACGAGGATGCTGTTGCCAAGCAGATCATGTCTGGCATCGCGGACTTCAAGGGTGGCAAGGAAAGCAAGTCAATCACGGAGAGGATCAAGGAGGCGTCCGCTGGCGATGAAACACCACCGTCACGTTCCGCCGTGGTGACAGGAATGCGGCATGTCGCCTCAGTCTGGAACGCTGTATCGAAGCTGCCGAAGTTCACACCGTTCAAGGAAACGCTCAATCGGTGGATCGGTTCGCTGCAAATGTCCTCCATCGAGGTGAAGAGGATCGTCAAGGACTTCGAATCTCGCGTGAAAGATCCGAAGCGTCGTGAGGCGATCACGAACTGGATTCAGGCGGCTGGGAACAAAGAGGTGCTGCTCGAACGCGCTCGAACGTCTGAGAAGAAGTTCAGGAAGGGGTACGAGGATGCCGCAAATCTGACACCCGAGGAGTTGAAGCTCGCGAAGGAGATCACAGGACTATTCGCTGACAAGCTCAAGCAATTGCAGGATGAGGGACTTCTCAAAGAGGGCCTTGAAAACTACGTCAACCAAATCTGGAAGCGTGGATTCCTGAAGACGGACGCGCAACATGCCGCGCAGTTCGCCGGCAAGCTCGCCTCGAAGTTCAAGTTCGCCAACAAGCGCACGTTTCCATCGTTCTTCGAGGGAGAGCAGGCTGGATTTAAGCCTCTCACCAAGGACATCTCCAAGCTTGTCGGCATCTACATCTCCGAGGCAAACAAGGTTCTGGCGACGCGGAAGTTCATTGCGGATCTGACGACGAAGAAGGCTTCGGATGGGCGATTCCTTGCGTACCCCGAGGGTGCTGGAACCATCGTCCCGGCAGATGAGCAGGGCAATCCAGGCAGAGTCCTGACATTCTCCAACGCCAAGCCTGCGGAGTATTCGGACTACCGGAATGACGGCATCTCGGAGCCTGCACTTACGAAGTGGAAGTGGCTTGCAGAGGACGAAGCGGGCCAGCCCGTGATGATGAAGGGGAATCTCGCGTTCCATCCTGAGATTTACGATCACATGCGGAAGGTGTTCGGGCGCTCCGCGATAAGCGAATGGTATCGGGGCGATGGGACGCCCATCAGTCGCGTTGGAAAGCTCACGGCAAAGCTGATTGACGAGAGCAATAAAGTTGCCAAGGCCACGATGCTTTCCGGTTTCATCTCGCCGTTTCACGCCGTGCAAGAGGGGACGCACGCTGTTGGGCACAAAATCAATCCGTTCTTCAACCTGCCGGTGCTGGACGAGAAGAATCCGGCACAGGCGCGGGCAATGAATCACGGACTAATGCTCTCGGGCGATCGAGTGGCAATGGAGCATTTCGTTGAGGGACTCCATTCGCACAACCTGCTGCGCTATATTCCAGTCCTTGGAGAATGGAGCAACAATTTCTCAAGCTGGCTGTTCGAGCGGTACATCCCGGCACTCAAGTTCAAGACATACGAGGCCATCCGGCAGCGCAACCTCGCACGGTTCAAGAACGAGATCGCCAAGGGTGAGTACACGGTGGATGACGTGGAATACCTGTCTGCGCGGCAGTCGAACAATGCCTATGGCCACCTGAATTATGCGGATATAGGGCGTGATCCAACGATCCAACACCTGGCAAGGCTCGGGGCGCTAGCCCCTGATTTCTTGGAAGCACGCACAAAGTTCAGCGCCCAGGCAGCGCAGGGGCTTTCTCTCGCCAAGATTGGCCGCGAGCAATTGAACGCAATGGCCCTGCTGGCGGGAACCATTTGGGTTACGGCGCGAATCCTCAACAAGACGGGAGACGACGATTACCACTGGGATCATCCGTTTTCCGTGATCTACAAAGGCAAAGAGTATCAAATCCGATCCGTTCCGGGAGACATCGTGCATGCCATAAAGGACTCGCGGAAGTTCATCTCTGGGCGTGTCTCCCCGCTTATTAGCGGACTGGTTTTGGAGGGCATGTACGGGCTCAACTACCGGGGCGAGAAGGTGACGAAGATGGAGGCGCTTGGAGATGCCCTGATGAACGTGGTGCCCCTGACACTTCGGCAAATCCCCGGCATCCGGCAGCTTGTGGAACACTTTTCCACCACACAGAAGAATCGCACCGTCTCGCCATGGGAACAGGCGATGGGGGCGATGGGGTTGCAAATCTCCAGGTACTCCCCAATCACCGAGACGTACAAGAACGCCCATGTCTGGAAGGCGCAGCATGGGATTCCAGAGGATCGAGGTACGTATCCAGTCAGCAAATACCAACAACTCCGTTACGCCTTGGAGGACGGGGACTTCGAGAAGGCGAAAGAGGAGATCAAGATTTTGCGTGCCGGAGGAATGACGCAGCGCAAGATCGAACTCGGGTTTGCGGAGTCAATCGGGCATCCGTTCACGGGCTCGAAGGCCACGGATGAGCAGATGAAGAAGTCACTGCCGCCGAAGGAACGCCGTCTTTACGATCAGGCGATTGAGCGGCGGAAGGTGATTCTCGAACGCTTCAAGCATGTGAAGTGAGGTTTATGGTTGTGATGACATTGCCTCAATTTCCTCCAATTCCTTGATTCTGACTTGGCACATGTTGCGGAGCAGGGTGAAATTATTTCTATAGATAGCATACTGTCCCCCGCCCACAGATAGTGTGACATTTGTGAACGCGCATTGATGCCAAGGCACGAAATATGTGTCCAGTGTGTCGATCTGGTGGAACGCTATGATGTCCGCCTGTGGCACTTTTCCTATTCTGTAAAACCATCCACTTACTCGGTGGTATCTTGCATTCCTGGCCGTCTTTACATCCATTTTTAATATTCCGTTTACGAGGATGTCGAATGGATATTTCACAGGCCCTTGGCGCTCTGGAGAAAAGCCATTCTTAATCAGGATTGACACGACGCTGTGCTCTCCCTCCCACCCAAAGTCAGAGTCTGACTCTGTGCGTTTAAGTCCCAGTTTCTCAGCCCAGAATACGTACCCTCCACGTCTGCATATTTGATTTGAGAGTGCTGCATTTCCGACAGATTGGAGATATCCATGCGACGGCATGCGCCCGATATCGTTGCCAATCTTGAGAAGGAGATCTGATACGTCCTGATCAGACCAGCGTTTGCGATTACCCATGCGGGCTATTGTGGTAAATTAAAATTATAGTGCAATGCAATTCGTTCTAAAATGGTACAGAGTCGTCGTCAGAATCATCCACCACCTTCGGAGCCGCCAACGGCAACCCCGGTTGCGCCTTGGTCCCCCTCGCAATCGGTGCCGCAGGCGGCGCTGGCGGATCTTCAGGATCGTCCTTCTCCTGCGCAAACGGTGCCGGGCAAACCACTTCAATCCTCCCGTAAATCTGGAGCTTGGCGTAGCTCTTGTCCTTGTACTCGTATGCTGTCGCACTCGCCTGCCCCGTCACGCTGACGATCGCCCCCTTCTCGCACCCCTGCGGCAGATCGCCCATTGAGCGGATGGCCACACGATCGCGATACTCCTTTCCGCCCCATTCTCGGGGTGACAATTCAATATCCACGCATGTCTAGGGCTTCGCTGTGCCCTTGGCGGGGATTTCGGTGATCTTGGTGATAGTTCCTACGGCGGTGGCTGTGACTCTTTGCATGCCTCACTCTGCCCACCACCAAAAACTATTTGCAACTTTATTCTTGCAACAATTTCTAGTCGGTGCAATCTTCCGCGCATTCGATGAGAACAAACCGAAAGCCACAGTTGAGGAATGGAGAGGCGCAGATGTCATTTTGGGTGCCGGATGGAATTGCCACCGCATTCAAAAAGGAGTGCATTCGGATCGGCGTTAACCAAACTGGAGCGTTCGCATGGGCACTTGAACAGGCCACGAAGAACTTGAGTAAAATGAGCGCCTTTCCTTGGGCTGGAGGTGGGAAGTGAACCAAGAATTCCACATCAAGCTCACCGTGTACGTCGATGTCACGGCCAATGACGCTGGGACAGCCCAAGATGTGGCCCGCGATCTTGTGCCGCGTGAATTCGAGATTCGAGACGTGGAGATTGTGGATGAACAGCCGGTGGAGTGCGGGAGGGCTGAATGAGTAAGTTTTACCGTGTTCTCATTGAGGGTGCTGTGCGGGTTAAGGCTGATTGTGAGGAGGACGCTGCCAAGGCCGTGCGCGAGAAGTGCAGGCTCACGCACGAGATTGAAGTGATCTGTATGGGCGAAGACGACGATCAGGAGGACTGAATGACTCCATTTGAAAAAGGCTACCGCGACGAACTCGCCGGGATCGAAGATCCACCGCTCGATGGTGATGATCGGGAGCGGGAGCAATACGTGCAAGGTATGTGCGCTGCGATGGGAGACTCCGAAAAGCAACGCCTCGCCGTCGAGGAAGCCAAGCGTCGCCTGCCCGATTACTACTACGAGAAAGATCCTGCGGACGAAGTGAGCCTCTGGAAATTCATCCTCTACCTCTCACTGATCGGCGCATCCGTCCTGCTCTCGCTCACTTTCATCTGCTGGTTGATTTCGAAGGCTTGGAGGTATGCTCACCCATGAGAACAGAATTAACCCCTCAACAGCGCGAGGAAGTGCGCCGGAATCAGGAGTTCGAGGACAAAGTGGAGCATTGGGCGCTCTCGTTCCTGTGCGCGGCTGTCGTCACCGGGGCGATCGCGTTCGTGGTTTGGCATGGGTTGCAGACGATTGGATTTCCGAGATGAACGGTTCAAACAAATCAACGAAATGAAACTATCACGCACAGCTATCATTGAATCCTGTGTCTCCGAAGATGAGACGAGACTGGTCCTGACGAATCCGCAACTGGAGATCACCACGGATGCGAATGGCAAACGCTCCGGTGTAATCATCGCCACTGATGGCCGATGCCTCGCCAGCGTGCCGGTGGAGATTGAGGACGGAGATCAGGCGGGGAAGGTGCCAGTGGCTGCTCTGGAATTGGCTCGCAAGCAGTGTGAATCCGAAGGGGAATGCGACGAATGTGGCCACGCCATCAAGGGCTTTATCGGCCCGGAGATTGCGATTGCGTGCGGGGAAGTGGTGACGCTCCAAGGCGGCGAGTCATTCCCGAGGAATGTTGAAGGCGGAAAGACGTTCCCGGATACCAGCGAAGTAATCGCAGACGTGAAGCCGCCCATCGTGACGGTCTCCGTGAGCATGAATCTTCTCACGCGCATCTGCAAGGCACTCGGAACGGAGCAGGTTGTCCTCGAAATCTCAGGCGACAAGGATATCCTGAAGGTTCGTCCGCGTGACGATAGCGGCTACAACGATGGCCGATTCGCACTTTGGATGCCGATGAGGCCCGAGAAGAATTTCTGAACAAAATCGCCCCGCTCGATTCACCGAACGGGGCAACAAATACCAACGAGAGATAACATGAGTAACGAGAAATCAGTGGAAGTCAAGAAGCCGGAGAGTGGCAAAGCGCCCACCGTCACGCAATCCGAAGGGCTCAAAGCCGCGCAAGCCTTCGTGGCACAACACGCGAAGATGATTCAAAGCGTGGTCGCGAAGCACATGACGCCAGAGCGGGTGTTTCGCATCGCGGCAATGAGCATCAGCCGGAATCCAAAGCTCGTGACCGCCTGCCGCCAGTCACCCGAGAGCCTCATCGACGCGCTCATCCGCATCACGCAATGGGGCCTCGAAGTGGATGGACGCTCGGCCCACCTGGTCCCGTTCTGGAATCAGAAGATCAGCCGCTTCGAAATCGCGCCGATCATCGACTACAAGGGGATGGTGACGCTCGCCCGCCGATCCGGTGAAATCGCGGCCATCCACGCGGACGTGGTGTGCGAGAATGATGAGTTCTCGTTTTCCTACGGCTCAAATGCCCACCTGAACCACAAACCGGCGAGAGTGAACGCAGGCGATGTGATCTGGGTTTACAGCTTCGTCCGCCTGAAGGACGGCTCCGACGATTTCAGCGTCATGTCCGTCGAGGAATGTGACGACATCCGCAGGGAGAGCCCACTCGGATACGACCGTGAGAAGGGCGAATTCAAAGGTATCCACGCCGAGTGGCCGAATGAGATGCGCAAGAAGACGGTTTTCAGGCGGCATACGAAGTGGCTCCCGATCTCCGCCGAGCTGATCGAGGCCCTCGCGACTGACGGCGACAATTCGGAGGATGCGCGATTTGCGAAGGCCAAGCAGGCGGAGATCAAGCCGCCGAACTTCCTTGGACGATCCGCCACACCAGCGTTGCCAGAGCCAGCCGCGGATTCGCTCAACGGCAATGAGGATGAGCGGGAGATGCAACCAGCCCGTGCAGAAAATGCACAGACCGACGACCACCCTCCCGGCCTGGAGCCTTCAAAAGCCGAGACTGTCGCCAAGGGGATTTGGAACCAGACGGTTGGCAAGGAAGCTGGAATTGAGATTCCACCAACTCCCGAACGTCCTCCACAAATGAAGCTCGCGGACATCGTGATCGCTGCCGGGAGCAACTTCGATGGCTTCATGAAAGTCATGCTGCAACTGGGGTGGGTTGCGCCGGGCGATGAGGGGAAATACGACTGTTTCGAGATTCTGCCGGAGAAGTTGGCAAAACGCTGTTTGGCTGCGGAGGGGTCGCTGGTGAAGAAGCTCAAAGGGAGCGAGGTGGCCAATGTCTAACATCACGCCTTGGGATTTGTACGCGGCGGGGGCGTTGGCGGGGCACATCTCCCATCCAGACAACTGCTCCTCGTATGAGGTAAATGCTGGGGCTGCTGCGAAGTACGCCCATGAACTCATGAAGCTCCGTCCGGTGGAGGAGCCATCAGGCATACACTGGTCCCCGGCTGTAGCCGCCGTGGTAGTCGCTGCTCATGACCTATGCCGTTCGGTTAATCTATTGACGCTCCATCCTGAGAGTTTGGCCATCTTTCGGCGTGCCGCTCTCGAATCCGCTCTGGCGGAACTGGACAAGGAGGCGAAATGACTGACGAGCGTGAATCTTTGCCCTCCTGCTCCGGCCTCCAGCGCATCCGCGATTGCGGTGGGAGCTTTCTGGCGGAGTTGCCTCTTCCACGTGTCGAAACGAAGTGGTCCGGCAAGGGAGATGACATGCACCTCGTGCTGGCCAAAAAGAAGCAAGCGAGCAAGCTTTCACACGAGGACCAAGAGACCATTGAAACCTGCGAGCGTCTTTCAGAGGCGGTGTGCCAACAGACGCTCGGCTGTTCAATCGCTGAATGCGATGAGGTGATCTACGAGCAGCGCCTTTGGTTGAAGGAAAACGGCAAGAAGATTCTTTCAGGCCAGTTTGATCGTCTGCTCATCAAGAACAATCTCGCATGCGTGCAGGATTTCAAGACGATCCGGCCAGATGTCGAGGACGCCCCAGACAATATGCAGCTCCGAGGGTTGGCCGTCCTTGTGCATGACGACCAATTCCACCTTGGTCTCGATGAGGTTTACACAGCCGTCATCGCTCCTTGGATCTCCCCACAAACCACCCTCTGCCGCTACACCCCTGACGATCTCGCAACCGCCTACGAAGAGGTGAAGTCACTCGCCATCGGCGCTCTGGTGCCGGGACAGCCTCGCATGCCCGGAGAGTCCCAGTGCCGCTACTGCCGTGCCGCGAAGGCGCTCAGTTGCCCCGAGTTCGTCGCGTCAGGGTTGGCCATTCAGGAGTACAACAACGGGAGCGTTTCGCCTCAGAGCCAGATGGCCGTCCTGTCCGCATTCTCTCTTGGCGAACTCCTCAACCGGTTGCCGCTCGCTGAAGCTGTCATCGACGCCGCCCGCACCGAAGCCAAGCGCCGCCTAGAAGCTGGGGAGGAAGTGTCAGGCTGGAAGCTGAAGGAAGGTGCCATCCGAGAAATCATCACGGACGCCACGCGAGTCTATGGACGGTTCGAGGATCTTGGCGGGCACTCCACACAGTTCCTAACGGCTGTGACCGTCGCCAAAGGAAAGCTCAAGGACGCGCTGCGCCAAGTGACGGAATTGAAAGGCAAGAAGCTGGATGACGCTTTGGACGCGCTGCTTGATGGTTGCACTGAGAGCAAGCAGAATTCACCAAGTCTCGTCAGGGTGGCGGTGAAGGAAGTGGAGGGGGCGTCATGACCTTCAACAACATAACCGCGAACCAGAACGCGCTATGCTCGCAAGCTGGAGTCAACCACGAGCGTCAAGACGTGCGCGACTTGCTGGGCATCATTGACGAATTGGACAGGCGTTTGACGGCGTGCAAAGAGAACTACGCGAAGCTGGTGAAACAAGAAGCACAGTACGCCGATTTTGGTGAAGGTGAAAACACGATCACCATGGAAAAGGTTGAAATCGAAATCATCAACGGAGTTGGTGGACCTTGTATCGCCATCAACGGAACTCGTGTCGCTGGCCCAAAACCGTTGGGCGGAGGTAAGGTTATGAAAAGTTGGATAGCACCCAGACAATATGTTGAAGCGGCCATCAAGCACTCGGCTGGAAAATGATTAATTCCACACAACAACTCCTCTGGGAATCAGAGCAACCATCTTCGGTGGCGCGATTCAGCAGAACGTGGGCGATGCCGTCAAAGGACACGTTTGAATGCCGCCCAATTGGTGACTTCGTTAAGCGATACTTGGCTGCCTCGACGTGCTCGGTAGATCCGTTTGCGAGGAACAAACTATGGGCAACTCACACCAACGACATCAACCCGACAACCAAAGCCGAGTTTCATTTGGACGCTGAAGTGTTTCTAAAGTCCATGAGGTATTCTCGCATAACCTGCGATCTGGCGATCATTGATCCACCTTATTCGCCACGGCAGATCAGCGAGTGCTACAAAGAGGCCGGAATCGCGTGCGGGATGGCGGACACTCAGAATGTGGCGCTTTATTCCAGGGTGAGGAAAGCCCTCGTTCCAGTGCTTGCGCCCGCCGCCATTGTTTTGAGCTTCGGGTGGAACAGTGTCGGAATGGGACTCAAGCACGGATTCGAAGTCATTGAGATAATGCTCTGCTGCCACGGAGGCGCTCACAACGACACGATTTGCGTTGCAGAAAGGCGCAGGAAACTGGAGGTGGCACCGTGATCGCTTTCCAACTAGTGGACCTTATCGACGAGCTTTATTCTCGGTTCATGACCGAAAAGGCGAAGTGTTTCAATGAGCAGGACGAGGGCCAGCGCATCTTGGCTGCATGGGCAAAAGAGTTAGCACTCCTCGAAACCACCATCCGCAAGGCGACGGAGAGCGGGGAGAAGGTATGAGCAGAAGCGAATGCGAAAAGGGATACAGGCGGTGGATTTCACCGAGCAACAAATCACGCTCAATCACGTCATCGCCCACTGTGGACGAAATGATAAGCGACCTCTTGGCAGGTGGATGGAAGCGGTGGAAAGGCAAGCACACGATCTGGCAGTCACCGGTTGGTTTGATATGGCGAGGGCCAGCACTGGCATGGCACGTAATGAAGGGCCTTCCATTTCCGCCCAATGTGATTGATAAGGAGAAGGCTCGCTCATGAAATGGACCCAATCCCTCATTGACTCCCACAACGCCCGAGTCACCTCGCGCAAACGCCTTGATCCCGCAACGGAGTTATCGCGGACCAATGTTGACGGGCCTGCGAGTAAGTTTGTAAGTTTGTAACACGCCTATGACACTACAGTTTTTTGTTGCGGGACATGCCAAGCCATCCGGTAGCAAAACTGGCTTCCCCATCTACCGTGGCAAAGCTGGCCACAAGGAGTTCACGGGGCACGTCGCGATGGCGGATGCGTCGAAGGGGGCGAAAGATTGGAAGCGGACGGTGGCGATGGAGGCGAAGAGAAGGTTTCCGCGCTACTTCCTTGGACCGTTGCGAGTCATACTTGTTTTCGCGCTGCAAAGGCCGAAGAGCCACTTCGGCACCGGCAAGAACGCTTCGGTGCTCAAGGAGTCGGCACCCCGGCATCACACACAGAAGCCCGATGTGGATAAACTTAGTCGTGCTGTTCTGGACGCCTGCACTGGAATCGTGTGGAAGGATGACGCGCAAGTATGCCGGAAGGATGTTTTCAAGGCGTGGGCTTATCCTGGGGTCGATGAGCCCGGCGTCAATATCACGGTGGAGGAACTGGGATGAGTGAAGACTCCGACATGGTAAACGCCCGCGAGGAATTCGTTAAACTCACGATGGCGTGTTTGACGATTCCAGACAGACGGGATGAGGGCGCAATCGCGGCGTTCATCTCGGATGCCTTCGAAGCTGGCTGGTGCGCTCGACGTAAATGGAACACCCGCGCCGAAGACCCGGGGGTGGGGAGGTTGAGGTGGAGGTGTAGGTGCGAGGTGGTGTTGTGAAGCCATTCT
>Ga0105243_10000268_pt1 | contig 58509 bp, 37 predicted proteins | sample KBSM34metaG_FD_81525 | JGI IMG/M metagenome (GOLD analysis project Ga0105243, IMG submission 81525) | Miscanthus rhizosphere microbial communities from Kellogg Biological Station, Michigan, USA - KBS M3-4 metaG | ecosystem: Host-associated > Plants > Roots > Rhizosphere > Soil | place... | reverse complement strand
TTTGCTTCATCATATAAAAAATAAAATACATTATAATCATTTGTTCTTGTGTTTCCATGATCTCTTACTAATTTGCATACTTTACCGTATTGAAAACCTTCTCCTATCTCACCTTGGTTATATGAATATAACTTTTTTTTATAATTTTTTCCTATTTCAGAGCTATAGCTTAACCGTAAAGACAGATCACTATTTCCCAAATTAAAAGAGAAATCAGCTACACCCTTTTTGAAATCAACGAAATTACTTTCTTTTAAATTAAGTAGATTAGCTGATTTCGCAATTTTTTCAGGATCCATTTTTTCTTCATTTTGTAATTGAGAATACATTATTGCAAAAAATAGAATATTAAAAAATAAAAATATCTGTTTCATAATTTAAGTTTATTTTTTTATCAGTTTAGCATTCGCCGTTTTATTCGTATCCGTTTTTATGGTCATCAGATAAGCACCTTGAACAAGAGTTTGTGTGTTAATTTTGGTAACTTTATTCTTCGTCTTGATCTGCTGTAAAAGCTTTCCGCTCATATCGTATAGTATAATATCTGCTTCCTTAAAATCAAGGCCGATTTCTACATAAGCATAATCTGATACTGGATTCGGATAGATCTTGATATCCTGCTTTTCTATCAATTGGTCGATTTGTTTATCGCTTAGCTTCACAATCTTCCAGTTCTCTTTTCCAAATTCCTCAGCGCTTGTTCCTGCCAGTATAATAGAGCCGTCTCTGTTTAATTTCAGGTCCGAAAGTCTCTCCTCTCTTTTTCTCGAGTCTCCACTCACATGTTTTCTCCATTGCTCATTACCATTTCCATCCAGATACAGCATCCAAAAGGTCTCATCATCTTTTTCTATTCTGCCCTCAGTTTGTGTATAGCCTCCAAGTAAAATCCCTTTAATCGAGGTGTCGTCCGCAGAATGGACCACGTTCATCCCCATCAGAATATCCCTGTTTTTGAAACTGTAAGATTTTTGCCAGATGTCTTCACCTTTTTCGTTTAGGGATATTAACCAAAGGTCTGTGCCTTCTTCAATTCCTGTTTTTTTATTTCCAGAAATTTTACTTCTTGACTCACCACCAATGATGAAACCGTTTGAAGTTAAAGCCAGAGTTCTAATATGGTCATCTTCTTTACCTCCAAAATTCTTTTCCCATTCAACCTTATTTTCTCTATTAAGCTTGATAATATGAAAATCTCCTTCGCCATAGTTTTCAGTCTTTTTTGATCCTCCAATAGTACTTCTGGAATAAATACCTAATAATGCTCCTCCATCCCGCGTAGGGATCATTTTTTCTACTTCGTCAAGCCCAGGTCCTCCAAAAATAGATTCGGATAATACCTTACCGTCCTTGTCCAGCTTTACAATTAAAACGTCTTTTGATCCGTAACCTTTAGCTGAGTTTTGTACATTACCTACCACAAAAAATCCTAAGTCTGTAGCTTGGATGACTACTCTGGCTTCTTCATCAGATTCAGATCCTAGTGTTTTCTGCCATAGTTCATCTCCAGACTCATTAAGTCGGAGTAGCCAAATGTCTGAGCCTCCTTTAGATTCGTCCTTCTTATCCAGTCCTTTCCCCGAATATGACGTGCCTACTACAGCAAATCCACCGTCTTGTGTTGCAACGGTTGCAGCAAGGTAGTCGTGGTTTTGACCTGAAAAATATTTTTCCCATATCCCATTCCCTTGCTGGTCAATTTTTATTAAATGAAAGTCGTAACCGTTGTTCTGTTTACTGTCTTGTAGCTTACTGTTCTGAATCGAGCTTCCAGTGATCAAATACTCGCCGTCAATAGTTGTTGTAACCTGGCTTAGAAAGTCCTGAGTACTGGATTTAATATCTCGTTGCCAAACCACTTCCTGTGAATAAAACAGGCTAATAGTACACATCATAAGTGTACCCATGTAGAGTTTTTTCATCTGTTGTTGTTTTTAGTTAATTAAAATTTTCGCTAATTTAATATAATTTTTCAACATTTGTTGAATTATTTTTAAGATACTTTTTCCATTATATAGTTGATCTATTGTTATTTAGCAAAGATATATTTGCAAAGCGACAGAACATGGCGTGTTATAATTGATCTTAAATTTTTTCATTTGAAAAACAGTCAGGTATTTTTTGTGAAATTTGTCTAAGCTGAGCTGTATCTAACAGAGACAGAGTAACAAACTCCAGCTTTTCCTGAGTTTTTTTACTTTCTGAGATTTCAACTCAGTTATTATCTACTGTGAAAATCCTGAAAAGGGGATCAGCAATGAAAAAATAAAGAAATAAAATTTCACAGGATTGTGATTTTTTCATATTTTATAAAATTAACAGCACTGACAATCAGCTCATTAAATTGTTTTCAATAAAAATATTTAGCAGGAATATAAACAGGTTTCCAGATAAAAAAGACCAGCTCGCGCCGGTCCTTTTTTATCTGAGAGAATAATAATTCTGTTATTTTATGACCAGTTTGCTATTGTATGTCCCTTTTGAGGAATTGATGCTTATAACATACACTCCTTTAGGCACATTCACATTAAACTCTTTAGTTTGATCTCCTCCACTCTGATAAGCTGAAGAATAAATCAATCTTCCGCTTGAATCAAACATATTTACTTTCACTTCTCCTTTTAAGTTTCTGGACTTCACAAAGAAATGCCCATCACTAGGATTAGGATAAATTTTAATATCATCACCTAAAGAAGTCGTTAGTTCTTTGGTTCCTAAATTTTGGGTTTCCTGAGTACATACCTGAAGAGACCAGCCCGTGATGGTTCCAATAATCCCTTTGGTATTATCTGATGCATACAGTTTCCATTGTCCCTGAGCTTTATGCCCTTTGAAAACACCTAAAGATTCTTTTGATTTTACTTCTCCCTGGATAGGTGAACTACAAGTCACAGCACTTCCCGTATCACTGAATGTACCTGTGATTCCTGAACTATTGTTGCAGGCACGGTTCCAGATAAGAGCAGAAGTTCCTACCGGACTTTCAATTCCAACAGCTATATGTCTTACGTTGGCATGTGTAATGGCAGGGATCACTTTAATTTTGGTAATCGTTCCATTATTGTTGACCATTAATGGCGCTGTCACTTTAGGTGCTGAAATAGCTGATCCTCCGGGACCATCAGTAATCACAACGGGAGAACCAGTATACGTATATGTTGTACAGGTTTCTCCGGTCACGGTATAATCAATTACAAAACTAGGGCTTACGGTATAATAAATATTTCCTACCGCTTCAACCATGATAAAAGCGTTTGCAGATGTAGATCCAGCGGGAATAGTAATTTCTTGTGTACCATCATTAGGTGTATTAGCTGCGACAACACTAAATGTCTGTCCGCCGTCAGTGGACAGTTTTATATTAACATTAGCTGTATTAACCGGAGCCTGATTGGTATTGGCAACATCCCATGTTACAATCATTGTATTTCCTGAAGTGGATGATTGTCCAAATGTAGGGGCTGTTATCTGGAAAGGACCTGCTCCGGCATTCACGGTTACCATCATTTCGTCTTTGCTGGTTTGTGGTGCAAGAGGATTATTACTTCTTGCAGTAAAGGTGAAATTCATACTTCTTGCTACGCTGGAAACAGATTCCCAGCGTGTTGTCAGTACTCCTGCCAATACTGTATTAAAATCAGGGAAATATCTTACCGGAGAACTTGCCGGAGAGACGGATCTGAAATTAGGTCCTGCCGGTTTGGTCGGATATGCAATAGAGTTTACATCTGTTTCTGGATCTCCGGCAGGGTCCATTTGTTCCCATGTATACGTATACGAAGAAGTATTGGCATCTGTAGTAGTTCCTTTTAGCACATAAGGAGTTGATTTTGGAATAATATAGTCTGCTCCGGCGCTGATAGTAGGAGCAGGATTTGAAAAGGGAGTTGTAGTACCACAACTTATACTGTTGATCGTATTTTTAATTTCCGTTACATTAAAAGTATGGAAATAGTCATTTGAATTATACTGGATATCATCGTCTCCTCCCATAATGCCTGTATAGGCCATAATAGTACTCCCTCCTCCCGGTTCCACTTCTGATGTACCGGATCCGTTAAGGTAGAGAGAAAATGTGTGGTTTGCTCCCATTTGATGCCCCATTTCGTGGGCAACATAATCGATATCAAATTTATCTCCTTCCGGAAAATTATGGGCTGTCCATCCTCTTCCCGCCTGAGCTCCACATAATGCATCCAGATAGGCAGCACCATTGGCATTTTTTTTATCCAACAGGTGTCCCATGTCAAAATCTGATGCATTAATTTGAGTTTTTATTCCGGGATCAGCTTCATCCGGTCCGGCACTCGGTGAATAAGGGTCTGTTGCCTTGTTTAGAAATATAATGGCCTCGTTATTGGCAATTAAATTAAAATGCAATGATAAATCCCTTTCAAAAACACTGTTAAGTCTGGTTAAAGTAGCATTCATTGCTGCCAGAATTACAGCTTTTTTCTGCACATCAGTTGCTGTAGCCGGAGTTCCCGCTGCCGTTAAGTGATATTCAGCATATTCTCCGGTACAGGATAATGCCATTCTGAATATATTAAAACCGGCGGTTCTTTTATTCGCAACACCGTTTTTTTTTTCAACAGAATTCCTCTTCATATCATCTACGGTAGAACATTCGAAAGGTTCTTTATCCTGCCCTCTTCTTGCATTGGAATCAAATACAGCATACACTGTTCTGTCTTCCGTATAAGGTTCAATAAATTCTGATATTCCGGATCGTGTAATCATGGATGAGAATCCTACCGGAGAAAGGCTGAACCTCAGATATACGGAAGGGTCTTCTATCCCTGTTCCTACATATGATTTAATATCCGGAAACTTTGCCTGTAATTCCGGAGCCATATTGGAAAATTCCCAAACCTGAAATCTTTCTAATTTTCCATTAGCGGCAGGAAGTGAAATAACAATTCCTTTTTCATTTGAAAAACGGTCAGGTGCTTTTTGTAAAGTTTGTCTAAGCTGAGCAGTATCTAATAGATACAGAGCGGAAAACTCCAGTTTTTCCTGAGATTTTTTTACTTTCTGAGCTCTCAGCTCAGTTCTTGTCCACTGTGAAAATCCTGAAAAAGGGATCAACAGTATAAAAATAAAGAAATAATGTTTCATTTAATTGTATTTTTTTGTGTTTCACTAAATTACATAAAAAATTAATTGATTGAAGTTTTTTCACGATATTATGAATAAATCGCGTCTTAATTGAAGTAATCAAGAGGATAATTTTTAATCAATATCGATTTTTACAATAATTTTCTGGATTTAGTGACAGAATTATTTTAGAAACAATCCTCTTTACAATGATACAGTATGGTATTCAAGGTTTCTATTTTCAAAAGATGCCTGGGTAGAGTCATAATATTCAGCTAAATATCAATGAATAATAGACGCATATTGATTCTTCATTCTCCTACCAGACGTTCAACAAATATAGTAGCCTGTCGGGGTAATGCAGCAATATTATTTCCCGCATCTGCCGGTAAATTGCCATTAAACACGATAGATATTCTATATACATCTCCTACCGAATTCAGTGATAAAACAGTACTACCGGAGTCTCTTGTTTCCGGGTTATACTCTAAATTAAGGACAGTATATGGAGAAGTTGTATCGTCAAAAGGAACTCCCTTTATTGTTCCTGAATAAAACCTCGTTCTAAACTCCCCACTTTGATCTCCTGGCTGTGTGGTATCATCACTACTCAAAAAATTGGATCTCCTTACCAACATAGAATTGCCTGTCCAAACACTGCCTATACCTGACGTATTAAAAAATTTGAATTCCAGTTTTCCACCGACTCTCCTTTCGCAATTGATTCCAAAAATAATTCCACAAGATGAATTATTTCTATACCTGATTGATATATTTCCTATATCCACCGCTTCTGTAAGATAATTAAAGGTGCCGGGAATTTCAACTTTTTTTGCTACAAATTTTATTGTCTTAATTGTTGGAGTTTCAACATCAAATTTTGCTATAGGAACATAGTCTACATCTCCCTGACTATTCCCCACTAAAACCCGGTCATATACATTTGTACTGTCCTTTTTATCAGCAAGTGAACGTATTCTAAGATTTCCGTTCACATCCAGACTCCTGGTAGGAGTTACTGTATTAATACCAACTTTACCAATTTGCCCAAAAAAATGAGTATATGCTAATAGGCATAATAATAAAAAATTTATTTTCATAACATTATTTTTGTGTTTATTCAAAAAATTATAACAGCGTGTTTGCCTTAAAATTTTTAATTAAGATTTTTTTATAAATTTAATTAAGAATATTAATTATTAGAAAAAAAACAGATACTACACAGGTACTTCACTATTTACAAATAACTAACAACCAACAACATACACCACATCCATAATACATAACGGATCCATCCGAATAACCCAAATGCTCCAATCCAACTATCTATATTTTTATGAATAGTGCTAAAACCTGTATTTTTTACTATTCAAACTCATAGCAACATGAATAAAGTAATCCATTTTTTCCTTTACAGCTTTATTCACATGGCCTTATATAAGGTAAAAGTCTTCCAACACTTTAAAGATATATTTGGTTACAACTTTAAAAAATTTTTATCTTTGAGGTTTAGGAGTTGTAAAATGAAAATAAATTTACCTGACAAACTGTATTATTCTATAGGAGAAGTTGCAAAAGCATTCGATGTAAACACTTCATTAATACGTTATTGGGAACAGGAATTCCCAATTATCAAACCTAAAAAGAATAGAAAAGGTAACCGCTATTTCACTCCTGAAGATATCAAGAACCTCCAGATGATCTACCATTTGGTAAAAGAAAAGGGCTATACCCTTGACGGTGCACGTGTTGCTTTAACCACCAACAGCAAAATTTCCGAAACCATTACGCTTATTGACAGACTTGAATTTGTAAAAGCTGAACTTATCAAGCTGAAAGAGTCTTTGGGAGAAAGAGATTCTGAATAATCCTTATCCTCATAAAAGTATAGCTACAGATTTTTTTCGTTGTTATACTTCTTATGAACCTTTAAATAATTCTAATTTTAAGGCTTTTATATGCATTTTAAAAGCTATTAAAAGGAATTTGTATGGTAAAATAGTTCATTTAATAGCCAGCCATTGCCTGGTCTTATTTTTATCAATAGGTTTACCTTATGATGAGAAAAAGCTATTATCGGAAACTGGTGTTTATGGTTTTGCTGTTGACCATCCTATTCGCCTACCAGAAATACACCAGCAGGGAAAAGAAATCTTTTCCCGAAGTGAAATTTATGATGGAGTCTTCTGCTCCCGTCAGTTTATCTGATTTTGATCCCAATACATTAAGTAAAGAACAATGGCAACAGCTGGGATTCACAGAAAAACAGGTATCCACCATTCTTAAATACAAAGATATAGTGGGGGGCCAATTTGTTTCGAAAGATCAGTTGGAAAAATGCTATGCTATTTCTGAAGAGAAATTCAGTGAACTAAAATCCTTCATATTACTACCTGAAACAAACGAAAAAAGCAATCCTCAAAATAGTAATCGTTTTGGAAAGAAAGCAATGGTTATTTCCGGAAAATTGAACCCTGATAAGCTTTCTGCCAATGATTGGGTACAAATAGGATTCAGTGAAAAACAGGCCGAAGCTATTTTAAAATATAAAAATTATCTGGGAGGCAGCTTTATCAGCAAAGAGAAGTTTAAAGAATGTTTTATCATTTCTGCCGAAAACTATACTCAACTGGATCCCTATCTCTTATTACCGGCAAAAACTCCTGAAAACCTTAAGAATCTACATAGAAATACCGTTCTAAAATCTAAAATATCGTATCACCCCTTTGATCCCAACACCCTGGATGCAGAGGGTTGGATGGCAATGGGATTTTCTGAAAAACAGGCCAATGTTATTGTTAACTATCGAAAACGGAATCTGGAAGAAGGTTTTAAAACAGCAGAAGATCTGCAAAAGTGTTTTGTAATTTCTGCCGAAAAATTTCAGGAATTAAAGCCTTATATCCAGATAAAAGAGAGGATAAAGCAACAGGAACAGACGGATTTCACAAAAACGAACCTCAACGCGATAACCTTTAAACAGCTTTTGGAATTTGGATTGGATGAAAGAAGTGCAGGATCCATCATTGGATTTAGAAAAAAGTTGGGCGGTTTCATGAATAAGCAACAGATTCTGGATACCTACAATATTGATAAGGAACTGGTTCAGAAGCTGGTTTCCCTATGTCCGCTGGATGTCTCTGCTGTTCCCAAATATTCTTTAGCAGAAGCTCCCGAAGACTGGCTTAAGAATCACCCTTACTTTAAATATTCAGCAGACAAAATCATCTTCTACCGCATTACCTATCCTGATGATAAAAAAATATGGAAGTTTCTGAAATTAAAGCCTGAATATGAGGAAAGAATGAAATTATATGTAAAATAATAAACATAAGTCTGGAAAAAATAAATTTCAACTACTTATGGTTTTGAGAGATCAATTGATCTCCGATAAAAACTATCCCAAAAAGATCTATATTTTGGGATAATTTTTACTGTAAAACACTATTCTCAATTTTAATGATGCATATAATTGCTTGGGCCATTGGTTCCCTCAATGGATTCCGGTAATATGCCGTATCGGGTACGTAAGTTGACAGTCCCTAAGTTTTTTCCGGTGTTGATATCAATTATACTAATGGTGCCGGAATTTAAGTTGGGAATATTTAGTAAATTATTCTGTACGGCTACCACTTCTTTTCCTGATTTGGTTTTGAAGAAAGCCATATGATGTGCTCCTTTATCCGCAGTAAAAGTTTTCAGCAGTTTTAGCTGAGGAAGATTGCTTAAGTCGAAGACAAGGACTTTTCCGGGATCTGCAAAACTTACATAGAGTTTGTTTGTATCATCAATATACATTTCGAGCGCCCAGCCTAATCCTTGGGTACTTCCTTCAAACACTTTAGTAAAAGCATCATATTTTTTGGTTACAGTATTATATGGAGCGATCCAGATATCACCTCCAAGCATGGTAGTCGCAAGAGCATATTGTGGAAATTTTCCGCGTAGTAATAAAACCTCAACAGGACTGGACATATCTGTTGGGGAGTCTGCAACCTGATAGGTCTCTTTTAATTCATAGGTATTGAGATCCAGCAAAGTACACGTATTACCCATTCCGGTGCTAAGATCCGGGTGAATGGTTGACGTTACCATCATTAATCCTTTTTCTTCATTAATGGAGATCCCATGGGGATACATTATAAATTGATTCGGATTGTCTTGAATAGGTGCTTTAATAGTTTTGATCAGCTTATTGTTATCAGCGTTAAAAACGCCTATGCTACCATCTTTTGGACCTCCTGCCCCTCCCATAAAGGTCATAAAATATCTTCCGTCATTGGTGAAAAACAAATTTTCACCTACTGTATTTTCACCTGTATCAATAGGTGTCGCATTAATTAATTGGGGCTGCCCCTTTTGATCTCTTCCGGTTTTTATCTGATAAAGATAGCTGCCTCCCAAAGCAGTGGTAAACATTTTTTGTTCAGTATGATTATAATAAATGTGGTGAGGCAGTACACCCACGCCCAATTCAAGCTTACTACTGATGTTTCCAAAATTGGGCGCTTCAGGATCCAGCTCTATGACAGCAAGCCCATCAGGCAATCCCTGTAAACTTCTGTAGTCAATATAAAACAAAGAATCATGGGGAAGATCCGGGCTGTGATTATCATTGTGACAATTAGTAAGTGTTATCAAAATAACAAATAAAAGAGCTACATTAAATTGTAATTTCATGATTTTTAGGTTATAGTTGTTGTTATTATAAATATAACACATTTTCAGTGAAAAGTAAAATATATTACACCACTAAGTGAAAAACAATTAAATAACCTGAGATTCCTGAATAAAAAATAATCTTATAACTTACAACCTTATAGGTTTAGAAATCTATAAGACTTAATCAAGCTACTCTTTGAAAACCATTAAACAACAAGAGTTCACCTATAAACTCAGGTGTTTTTGTATACAATAAAATATAGGTATGCTACAAAACTTTGTAAGTAATGTAGGAAAAAGATCAAAAAAAGAAATTGGAACTGCTAAGATAGACGTATAGATCTTAGTCGATCGTTTTATTAGAATCTATCAATAAAGTGTTTAGAGTATTAAGTTCTTCATCAGTCAAATCTCTCCATTTTCCGATAGGGAGATCCAGTTTAATGTTCATGATACGGATTCTTTTCAGCTTTTTCACCTCATAACCGAGATATTCACACATTCTTCGGATCTGTCTGTTCAGCCCTTGTGTAAGAACAATCCTAAAGTTCATATCATCAATTTTCTCCACTTCACATTTTTTGGTCACTGTATCTAAAATAGGGACCCCATTTCTCATTTTCTCCAGAAACCTTGGGTTGATAGGCTTATCTACCCGAACAATGTATTCTTTTTCGTGGTTGTTTCTCGCTCTGAGGATTTTATTAACGATATCACCATCGCTGGTTAAAAGAATAAGCCCTTCACTGGGTTTATCCAATCTTCCGATAGGAAAAATCCTTTTAGGATAATTGATATAATCTACAATATTATTTTTTTCACGTTTGGTGTCTGTCGTGCAGACAATGCCTACCGGCTTGTTGAAAGCAATATATACCGGCTTATCCTCCTGTTCTCTGATAGGCTTTCCATCTACTTCTACTACATCTTCATCTGAAACCTTTGTTCCCAGTTCAGGAATTTTACCATTAATGGTTATTCTTCCTTCTTCCAAAAGTTTATCCGCTGCTCTTCTTGAGCAGAACCCAACTTCTGATAAATATTTATTAATACGTGTTTTTTCCATTAATCTATCCCGTAACCGTTATCATTTTTATTGCCCACTGAAATGAGTATACCTTATCCATTCTTTCTTTACATTCCTTCAAATCGAAAGTCGTTGTTCAAAAACTGATCTGTAGCATCTTCAATTTTATAATCACCGATCTTAGTACGTCTCAACTGAGTCAGGTAGGCTCCTACTCCAAGCTCCTGTCCTATATCATGAGCCAGGCTTCTGATATAGGTGCCTTTTGAACAACCTACCATAAAACTAACCAAAGGAAACTCAATCTTGATATCTTTGATGTAATGAATGGTTGTTTTTCTGGATTTCATTTCAACTTCCTCTCCTGCTCTGGCAAGATTATAAGCTCTTTGACCATCAATCTTTATGGCAGAATAAACGGGTGGCTTCTGCTCAATTTCTCCTACAAATTTTTCCAGTGCTTCTTTTACCAGTTCTTCTGATACAGCTGAAATATCCTGCTGAAGAATTTCCGGCTTTTCGGTATCATAAGATTCTGTCTGTACCCCAATTTTAATTTCTGTCCAGTATTCTTTTGGGGCATCCTGGATTTCGGGAATATTCTTTGTGAATTTCCCACAGCATACGATAAGAAGTCCTGTTGCTCTGGGATCTAATGTTCCGGCATGCCCAATTTTAAATTTCTTGGGAAGGTCAAACTCACGTTTAAGTTTATATTTCATTTTATTGACAGCCTGGAAAGACGTCCAGTCCAAGGGTTTGTCTAATAAAAAGGTATATCCTGATTTCAGTTCTTCAGCAGTCATGAATGGTAGCGACTAAGCAATTAATAATGAATGAATGTTTTGTTTATTTAAAGAAATAAAAATAAATCAACAAGGCTACACCTACAAAAATACGGTACCAACCCCAAGGTTTGAAACCATATTTATTCAGCACTCCAATGAATGCCTTAATTGCAATAAGAGCTACAATAAATGCCACTACATTCCCTACAATAAAGATCATGATGTGATCCTGTGAAGCCATAATCATTTCGTATCCTTTCTGTGGATTTCCGGTTTCTTTTCCCCATGTTTTCACAAACACAGAATATACTGTTACTGCCAGCATCGTAGGAACCGCAAGGAAGAAAGAGAATTCAGCCGCTGCTTTTCTCGTAAGCCCCTGAGCCATTCCTCCAATAATAGAAGCTGCACTACGGCTTGTTCCCGGCATCATCGCAAGACATTGCCAGAATCCAATAGTCACTGCATTTCTTATGGTAATTCCTTTTTCGTCATCAATTTTAGGATTCTTAAACCATTTATCCGCAAACAGTAAAATAACACCTCCCAGTACCAATACTGAAGAGATAGCAATCTGATTTCCAAGAATGGCCTCAATTTTATCATCAAATAAATACCCTAAAACCAATGCAGGTACTACGGCAAAACCCAGCTTAAAGTAAAACTGAATATTTTTTAAATCAAAAAACTTTTTCCAGTAAGCCACTACTACAGATAAAATAGCTCCAAACTGAATAGATACCTGAAACATCTTCAAAAATTCATCTTCAGGAAGCCCCATCAGGTTTGCGGTGAATCCCATGTGTGCGGTAGAAGAAATAGGAAGATATTCCGTAAGCCCTTCTACAATAGCAATAATAATTGCGTTAATTAAATCCATATTCTTTCAAAAAATTAAAAGATTAAGAGATTCTGAAGCTTAGAATACGTGATTCTAAATTCCTAAATCTCTTAATCTCTAAATATAAATTATTTCTATTTTCTTTTTAAAATAGCATATACTTCTATTGCAAAACCAATGACAACAAACAAAGGTGCTATCCTGATCCTTCTAATAGAAAAAATACCATCGTTCCATGAGTTGGGGTCAAGTTTACCGTCTACTGTATTAGCATCCGGGCCCATCATCAGTAGAAAACCACCTACGATAAATGCAAGACCTATCAACATCCATTTGAAGTTCTGCTGTCCGAAATAAAAGGAGTTTTCCTGTGGTGCTTCCACTTCTCGGCCGAACTCCGTAGCGGAAAATTTATTTGTTTTTTTGCTCATTGTTAAGAGTAATATAAGTCGTCAACGTTTGATCTTAAGAATCTCCAGGTTGCAATAATGGTACTTAGGACGGTAATAAAAATTCCTACTCCGAATACCAGTAGCACAAGCCATACATACTGTTGATTATCCTGTACAAATGCTGATCCAATCTGGTTGGTAAAGTAATACCAAACTCCAAATAAAGCTAAAAGACCAATCAGAGCACCAATAGCTCCTAAGACAATAGCCTCAATAATGAATGGCTTAAGAATAAATCTTCTTTTAGCCCCCACCAGCTGCATGGTCTTAATGATAAATCTCTTGGAAAATATTTTCAGACGAATCGAATTGTTGATCAATACAACAGCTAACACCAGGAACAGAACTGAAAATCCTAAGATCCACTTTAAGATTCTGCTCAGGTTATTGTAAACATCCACCATCAATGTACTATCATTTTTAACATCTACAATACCAGGCACAGATTTGATTGCCTTAATGGCTTCATCAATTTTTGCAGGATCTACATATTCAGGTTTTAACGCAATTTCGATAGATGAAGGGAAAATGTTTTCTTCAAACAATGCGTCACTATCGATACCCATACTTTTCTTGGCTTCTTTTGCAGCCATACTTCTTGAGATATAGGTAGCTTTTTTTACAGGAGCTAAGGTCTGTACCTTTTTTAAAGTTTCTTCCTCCAGTTTCGCAATCTTTACAGAATCTTTAGCATCATAGTTTTGATCAAAGTAGGCATTCACTACCAATTGTTCTTTGATATAGTCAGAATACTTCTGGGCATTAATCAGAATAAGCCCCATTAAGCCTAACAAAAATAACACTAAGGCAATACTTATCACTACTGTAATATTGCTGGACCGAAGCCTTTTCTTATTAAAATCATCTACAGATTTAGCCATTAATATTAAAATTTTTGGCTAAAATAGAAAAAATCTTCCGAAATTTGGGACGAAAAAGAGAAAATCACTGTTAATAAAATCATAAAAAACTTTGAGTGTAAAAGCAAAAAAACATCTTGGTCAGCACTTTCTGACAGATGAAAACATCGCAAGAAAAATAGTAGAAGGTCTTAGTTTTGAGAACTATACCAACATTATGGAAGTAGGTCCCGGAATGGGAGTTCTTACCAAGTATCTTCTAGAAAAAGATCAGAATATTTATCTCGCAGAAATAGACACGGAATCTATTGAATACCTGAAAAAGAACTATTCCAGTATTACAGAAAATACTTTTGTAGGAGATTTTCTGAAACAGGACTTCAATTTTATCAAAGATGAGCAGATTGCTATCATTGGAAATTTCCCTTATAATATTTCTTCACAGATATTATTCAAGATCGTAGATTATTATGGACTGGTCCCTGAAATGGTAGGGATGTTCCAAAAAGAAGTTGCCGAAAGAACAGCAGCTGTACCCAGAACTAAAGATTACGGTATTCTATCCGTTCTGATTCAGGCCTATTATGATGTAACGTATCTGTTTACAGTTCATGAAAATGTTTTCAACCCACCACCGAAAGTAAAATCCGGGGTAATCAGACTTACGAGAAATCCGAAGGAAGGTTTAAGCGGTAATGAGATCTTATTTAAACAGATTGTAAAAGCAGGATTCAACCAGAGGAGGAAAAAGCTTTCGAATGCATTAAAAGTTTTGAATATACCTGAAGCATTGAAAACCCACGAATTCTTAGATAAAAGAGCGGAAGAGCTCAGTGTCTCAGACTTTATAAGCTTCACCAAGCTTTGGAAAGAAAATCAATAGCGCATACTCACTGTTTTATATTCCATTAATTTTTTAGTTCAGGTATAAAACAACAAAGAGTCTGTCTAATCTATTTTGATTACAACAAAAAAGCCTTTCAGATGTACTGAAAGGCTTTTTTGTTGATTATCTTTTATTTTTTATTCCCTGTTTTTCAGCATAATCCATCCTGATGAATTCATCTGAGCTTTTGACTTAGGGTATTCAAAATTAAACTTATACCAATAGGTAGCGGTTGGAAGTCTCTTTCCTACAACAGTTCCATCCCATACAGGGTTTTCTTTTGAAAACCTGAATACTTCCACACCATATCTGTCATAAATAGAACCTGTAAAGTTTTTAAATTCTCCAAGCGCTTTAAGATCCAGTACATCATTGATCCCATCCTGATTCGGAGTAATGATATTATTGATCTTTAAGGTAAAGAAATCTAAAGTACCCACACAATGAGTTCCTACTCTTCTTACCAGAATAGTATAGGTAGTATTATCTAAAAGCCCGGTAAAGGTATTAGATTCCTGCCATGTAATTCCGTTATCTATAGAATATTCCAGCTTGCTTGGTGTATTGTTCATTGGAGGATTTTCCGCTGTTACCACCATAGTTTTTTTGGCCCCATCATAGTTGATTGCTGTAACATAAGGCGTAGCAGCTCCCATCACTTTAACAGAGAATACCTTTTTACAGATTCCGTTATCAATTTCTACGGTATAAATCCCCCACTGGTCTACTTCAATCTTCCGTGTCGTAGCGCCTGTGCTCCAAAGGTATTTATAATTAGGGCCTGCTCCTGCATCCAGGGTCACTTTGTCACCCACACACATTTCAACATCATGCAAAGGGGTTGTAATTTCCGGGGTAACCTCTATTCTTATGGTGGCAGGATTCAGTGATCTACATCCTTTTGGTCCTATTGCATATACTGTAAAAACAGTAGTCTGGTGCAATGTAACCGTCTGTGTACTTCCGGTACCCGGGAAATTATCCCAGAAATAAGTTGTTCCTCCTTCAGCAGAAAGCGTCACAGATTCTCCCGGACATATTTTTATCTTGGAGGATTTTAATTTTGCCGTAGGGGTTACTTCTTTTAGCAATTTCAATTCTATCATTTTACTACAGAAACCTCCGTTTGAAACCACTACATATAAAATCTGACCATCTGTACCATTATAATTCAATATATTCTGGATATTATTACCGTTTTGGGCAATAGCATCTGCCTGATCAACATAAAATTTGAATACAGCACCCGGTGTTGGACTGATTGAAGGCATGATGGTACTTAAATCAAAGGTGGTAATATCCGGGGTAGTACAAAGGAGCAATGTTGCATCCTGAGCCTGTGGGGTAGTTCCACCGTGAATTTGAATAGATGCCTTTCCGGGACATGGATTTCCTGGAACGCTTACCTCAATAGTATAACTTCCCGGTTGTGTGGCAGTAATCGTATTACTGGTCGCATTAGGAATTGCTACTCCATTCAGATACCACTGATATAGTAAATTAGGATCACTTACAGAAGCTGTAATCACCTGTGGTACATTATCGCAGACATTGATATCAGAAGGCAGTGTAGCTCCACTTGGATCTAACAGCTCTACTCCAATATTAAAAGAACCTCCTTCAAGGAATACAGCAGAATCATATGAGTGGTCAGCTCCATAAGGCCCGTAATCGGCAATTACCATTTTAAAGTGATATTCCTGCCCTGGGGTTACTGTAGCGGTAGCCGTAAGGGGAATTGTTCTTCCATTAAAGTTTGTTTCAATATGGGCTGTGTTATATCCTGCAAAATACTGTTCATTGACAGCAGCACAACCTCCTCCACCGGGAATTGCCGGACGAATATTGGTAATGCTTACAGGACCTGCTCCATTGGGAAGTACAGCCATATTGGTGTAAGGACCTCCGGATGTAGGTCTAAGCAATATAGCAAAAGCATCCGCATAGTTACATGGAAAAGTAGAAGTATATTCCTGAGATGCCAGAATATAATTAAACTTTATTTGAGAAGTAGTAGGTACGAAATCAAATTCCAAAAGTACAGCATCAGTTAGTGTTCCTGTTGCACCCGTAGCCTGAGCTAAGTCGGAATCAGTACCTCCTCCATTGGTATCACTAAGATAATCCTGGAAGTTATTCCCTGCTTTATTGGCATATCCTGTAGAAAGAATAATACCATCTTTAAACGGGAAATTGGTCGTGGCTTTGTTAAAATATCCCCATGATCTGTTGGCATCTCCTACAGCATGATTAGGGGTAATCTTTACGTTCGTCACATTGGGAGTTACACAAGTATTGGTTCCTGATGAAATCAGGACATCTTTCACCAGTTTTTCTATGGTATAGCTGGTTTCAGTATAACTTGGAGCATTTACATCAATAAAAACACCCGCCCTCCTGGATTGTTCAGTTCTTACACTTTTAATGATCTTTCTGGGTTCGTGTATTTGTGAGTATAAAAAATTAGAAACAATTAAAAAAAATAAATAAAACGGTAGATATCTTCTTCTCATAATACTTTGTTTCAACAAATTTAATTTTTTTTTAAATATACCACATACATATTTATTTTTTTTTATAAAAAAACTATAAAAACACCTATAAAAGCTTATCACAAGCTATTTCAAACAAGACCTATTATTTCAGAATAAAATAACCTACAGCTATTAACTCTCTTTAAAGACACCAGCAAATGAAGCATATGAAATCAAAAATTAATTCTCTGAAAAATAAGATTGTTCCCAGACTCTGCCTTATTATTTTTTTCATCAATTTCGTGCAGACCTATTATCCCGATAATGATTTCAGAAACATTCAGTTTGATTCCAATATCTATTGTAAAAAACAAACAAAATCTTCCATTTCCGGAAGATTTTGTTATGTTGTCTATTTTATAATTGTATTAATTTCTATTTTTCAGTAAGATCCAACCTGAACGCTGCTCCAGTTTTTTACTGGCCGGATTTTCCCATTGTACCCTATACCAATACGTACCGGTAGGAAGATTTAACCCTTTCATAGAACCTACCCACACCGCATTATCTTTTGTTGCTTTAAATACCTCAGCTCCATACCTGTCAAAGATAGAGGCTGCAAAGTCTTTATAACCACTGATTCCTGTAAAGTCTATTGTATCATTGAAGCCATCCATATTAGGAGTAATGGCGTTACTGATAACCAGTGTAAAATAATCCAGTGACGTACCACATTTTGCACCTACTACACGCACCATTAAGTGGTAGTTCGTATTATTTAAAGTACCATAAAATATATTAGAAGACTGCCACGTTGCCCCTCCGTCAATAGAGTATTCTAAAATACCTCCTGTCGGATTACTTGCCGTAAGGGTAAGAACATGATTTTCATAAGTTATATTCGTAAACTGAGGTAAATCAGGATTAATCAGCTGAGCTGAAAACACTTTGGAACATGTCCCGTTACTTATGGTGACACTATACGTTCCAGGAAGATTAACAGAGATGGTCTGAGTAGTTGCACCTGTACTCCACAGATAAGTATAATTAGTTCCTGCCCCGGCATCTAAAATACCGCTATCTCCAGCACAAACATACACATCTTTTAAGGTAGACTTAATAGCAGGTACTACTTCTATTTTTACGGTAGCAGGATTTACTGAGCTACATCCATTTCCTCCCAGCGCATAAACAGAATACTCAGTAATACCTACTGGAGGAGTAACTACCTGGGTATTTCCATTTCCGGGAAGACCTACCCAATTATAAGTAATTCCTCCCGTAGCTGTTAATGTAACAGATTCGCCTTCACAGATTTTTGACTTTGAAGCTGATATTCCCGCAATAGGAGGACCCACCTCAACGGTAACTGTAGCAGGAGTTGCAGAAACACATCCGTTAGCCCCTACTGCATAAACCGTGTATACGGTTGTTGTTCCCGGAGAAACTACTTGTGTACTTCCGTTTCCGGGAAGACCTGTCCAGTTATACGTAGCACCACCGGTAGCCGTCAGTGTTACAGATTCTCCCAAACATATACGGGGTTGCGAAGAAGTAAGGCCTGCGGTTGGCAATGTGGTGTCCTGAGATACTGTCACATTTGAAGTGTACGTACAGCTTAAATTTCCAGGCTGAGATACATTCGTAACAGTTAATGTATAGGTACCGCCTGCACTTACTACAGGGGTAAGAGTATTAGCTCCCGATACTATAGTTCCTCCTGCTGTTGTCCATGCTATGGTAGAGCCCGGAGGTACTACTGAAGCCGAAGCATTTAAAGTAACCTGAGGAGTTGTACAGGTAACCGTTTGTGGCTGTGCTATAGTTAGAGTTGTCACTGCCGTTCTTAATAATTGCAGGGAAACTACGTAGCTACATCCTCCGTTGCTTACCAAAACATATATCGTTTGATTTCCCGGTGGTGAATATGCAGTTGGAGTTGCAATAAAATTAGCATTCCCCGCATTGGCATCAGCCTGATTGACATAATAAACAAACGTAACTCCTGCCGCAGTGGTAATCTGAGTCTGTGCTTGTGTAAGATCATAGGTTAATCCGGGTTCATAACATTTATGGAGTGTTGCATTTTGTGCTGTAAACGGCTGAGAGACCACTATGGTTATGGTTGCAGGATTCTGAGATACACAACCATTCGCTCCTACCGCCGTTACCGAATAGGTGGTAGTGGTGGTAGGTGATACTGTTTGTGTATTTCCTGTTCCGGGAAGACCTACCCAGTTATAGGTAGCACCTCCGGAGGCAGTCAATACTACAGAATCTCCGTTACAGATATTTAGTTTAGTCGCTGTAAGCCCTGTTGCCGGCGGAGCACTGTCTCCTGTCACGGTAACGGTAGCGGTAGCCGTACAAATAATATTTCCAGGCTGAAAGGTATTAGATATTGTTAAAGTATAAGTACCTGCTGCATTGATAACAGGAGTCAGTGTATTACCTCCGGAAACAATATTACCTCCGGTTGTAGTCCAGTTAAATGTTGCTCCCGTAGGATAAACAGATGCAGATGCATCCAGTGTAGTCTGTGAGTTAACACAGGTTAATACCACCGGAGGAGCGATAGTCCCTGTCATCTGCGGCGCTTTTATCAACTGCAGCTGAGCCACTTTGGAACAGAAACCGTTTTTAATCAGAACATAAACTGTTTGGCCTCCAGCACTTGGATAGGTTGTAGGATTAGGAATTGTATTTGCAATTCCTGCATTGGCATCAGCCAGTGTAGTATAATATTGGAAAGTAGCGCCCGGAGTCGTACTTATTGATGTTTGTGCAGACGGTAAATTAAAAATAGCATTTCCAGCAGTGTAACAAGCTGTTAAACTGGCATTCTGCACTGTAGGAGATGTCCCTCCTACTACAGTAATACTGGCTTCTCCCGGACATGTATTTCCCTGGATATAAACCTTCACAGAATATACTCCAGGTTGGGTAGCTGTATAACTGGCTCCGGTAGCTCCTGCAATAGCATTAGGACCTAGAAACCATTGATACGTAACATTAGCTCCCTGAACAGAGGCCGTAAAAGTCTGTGGAGAATTATCACACATATTCACAGAGGCAGGAAGCTGTACTCCTGCAGGATCCAGGATCTTTACTCCAATATCAAATGATCCTGCTTCCAGAAAAACAGCGGTATCAAAGTTACGGTCCTGAAAATCGGCAAGCACCATTTTAAAATGATAAGTCTGCCCCGGAACAACAGTTGCTTTTGCTGTTAAAGGAATCGTACGTCCGTTAAAATTAGTTTCAATCTGAGCGGTATTCGTTCCACCATAATAAGCTTCGTTGATAGGTCCGCAATTGGGATAAGCAGGGTGGATATTTTTTACACTTACCGGTCCTGCACCAGCTGGAAGCACAGCCAGATTGGTATAAGTAGGATCACCCACTTTTTTTAATAAAAGGGCAAATCCATCGGTAATGGTACAAGGAAAATTTTGTTGATATTCTTTGGATGCAAATAAATACCTGAATGAAATTTCGGTGGAGGAAGCCACAAAATCAAATTCTATAGAGGTAGCATCAAACAATTGATTATTAGGAATATTCAATACAGTAGCCAGATCATTATCTCCACCGGAAGGCAGTGCATCACTCAGCGTTGACTGAAAATCATTTCCTGCCTTGTTTGCATACCCTGTTGAAAGAATAATCCCTTTACTAAAAGGAAAATTGGTAGTTGCTTTATTAAAATATCCCCAGCTTCGTTCCGAATTCCCCGGAGCCAGATTAGGAGATACCGTTACATTATTTACGGTAGAGGTAGTACATCCGCCTCCGGATATCAAAACATCCTTCACCAGTTGTGTAATATTATAGCCTGATTCAGGATAGTTTGGTGTATTTACGTTAATAAAAGCTCCCGCTCTCATTGAAGCAGAGCTTCGTTTTACGGCCATCTCTGTTCTATCTCTGTTTTGAGAAGAGACAAAGGTTCCCATAAAAATAAAAAATAACGCAAAAAATAAACTTCCTTTCCTCCTATTTAACATTTTATATTATTTTAAACAAAAATACTATTTTTTTTGATTAAAATTCAGTTTAATGCAATTTACATTATTACTAACGCAAGTTTATTTATTATAGGATATCAACTTTATTTATTTCAAAATAATAAAAAAAAGACTGACAAAATAGTCAGTCTTTCAATGATAATTCAAAATTACTCTATATTTTTAAGCAATATCCAGCCTGTTTTTACAGTAGGCTGTTTACTGGCGGGATCTTCGTAGGTTATCTGATACCAATAAGTACCTGTAGATAATTTTTTACCCTGGAAATAACCATCCCAGTAAGGTCTTATTTTTTCAGCTTTATAGACTTCTCTTCCATAGCGGTCAAAAACAAAACCACTAAATCCATTATAACTGCTCACTCCTCTGAAGTCGATCACATCATTGATATTATCTCCGTTGGGAGTAATTACATTTTTCATAACAAAGGTGAAGTATTCCAGGAATCCTACACAACTTGTATATTTAACTCTCACCCGAATAGAAATCAGCTTATTCTTTGGTACATTTCCAAATACATTGGAAGACTGCCAGCTTACTCCGTTATCTATTGAATATTCCAGAGTTCCATTACTCGGATTGCTTGCAGTAAGGATTAAAGTACCGTTCTCATTAAAATCCACTTTTGTTATTGCTGGAATTACTGCACGGATCACCTGAGCCTTAAATACTTTAGAACATACTCCATTACTGATTGTCACTGTATATTCACCCGGTGTATCCACGGTAATAGCCTGAGTTGTTTCTCCTGTACTCCATTCGTAGGTATAAGAAGGTCCGGAACCCGCATCTAAAAGAATCCGATCTCCCTGACAGATATGTCCTCCTTTCAGTGATGAAACAATAGCAGGTACCACTTCTACGGTCACCGTAGCCGCCTGCAGAGATTTACATCCCTGAGCTCCTATCGCATACACTGTATAAGTGGTGGTTTGAGTAGGGCTTACTGTTCTGATCGCTCCTGCTCCGGAATTATCATTCCATTGATAGGTTACCCCGCCTTCCGCTGTAAGCAGTAAAGATTCTCCTACACAGATTTTTAACCTTGAAGCTTTAAGCGAAGCAACAGGAGTCTCTTCTTTTCTTAAAGTAAGGGTGGCTATTTTACTACAGAATGCTCCGTTGGAAACATTTACATATAAAATCTGGCCATCCGTTCCGTTATAATTTGTAAGATTTGTAATGAAGCTATTATTCTGAGCCTGAGCATCAGCCTGAGTGGTATAAAAACGGAATACAGCTCCTGGTGTAGTACTGATCATAGGTTTGGCATTTTCCAAATTGAAAGTACTCAGCGTAGGCGTTGAACAGAGTTTCATTTCTGCATTCTGTACCGTTGGGCTGGTTCCTCCTATAATAGTAATAGTAGCTTCTCCCGGACACTGATTTCCAGGAATCATTACTTTTACAAGATAAACACCCGGCTGGGTTGCAGTATAAATCGCATTGGTTGCTCCGGAAATTAAAACCCCATCTTTATACCATTGGAAAGTCATCCCGGGAATGGTAGCTACCTGTGCTTTAAGCTGTTGTGGCGTATTATCACACATATTAATAGTACCAGGTAAGGCAGTTCCTGTACCATCTACAATTTTAATTCCAATATCAAAAGATCCTCCTTCTAAAAAAACTGCCGAATCATACCCCGGATCCCTGGCATCTGCCAGTACCATTTTAAAATGATAGGTCTGCCCGGGAATTACATCTGCAACAGCTGTTAAAGGAGTGGTTCTACCGTTATAATTAATCCCCACATGCGGAGTATTCATGGCTCCAAAGTATGTGGCATTGATAGGACCGCAAGAGAACCCATTTCCAGCAGGAACAATATTTGTTACACTTACAGGCCCTGCTCCACCGGGTAATACCGCAAGATTTGTATAGGTAGGATCACCCACTTTTTTCAATAAAAGGGCAAAGGCATCAGTATAGTCAGTACACGGATAATTGGAAGCATATTCTTCAGAAGCAAATATATAATTAAACTTTACCTGAGTAGAGTTTGGAACAAAATCAAATTCAAGTGCTACAGCATCCTGTAAGTTATAAGGTGGATTAATAGCTGCTACAAGATCAGGATCACTTCCTGAGCCCGGGGATGATCCAAGGTGGCTATTGAAAGTATTCCCTCCTTCTTTTGCATAACCTGTAGTCAGTACAATACCATCAGTAAAAGGAAAATTTGCAGTCCCTTTATTGAAATACCCCCAGAATCTGTTTACATTATCCAACCCCTGATTGGGTGAAACAGTAACGTTGGATACATTAGCTGTAGTACAGTTGGTTCCCCCGTTGATCAGGATATTCTTCACCAATAATTCGGGAGTATAATTGGAGGCTGCATAAGGAGGTACATTTATATCTACAAATGTTCCCGCCCGTAAGCTTTCTGCAGAAGGCTTCACTTTTAAAGGTTTTCTTCTAGGTGATGTCTGAGAGAAAACAGAAATAGAAGTCAATAAAAATACTAAAAGAAAAAAATAGTTTTTAGATCTATAATGTAACATTTTAATTTTATTTGCCCAAATGTAATAAAAAAAATAGATACCAAATTCACTCTTTCAAAGCTTTCTTCTAATTTCAATATTAGAATTTACAACAAATGCTTTTTATTTTTAAATTTTTCATAAATCCATGGCGATAATTTTAATCAGGAAAAATAGCTATTCATCAAAAAAAAACAGATCAATGTTTACTGATCTGTTTTTATGTATTATGACAATATAAAATATTATGCCTTATTTTAAGACACCTGAGGTATCAGAAAATCAGTTCTTTTTCAACTGATCAATTTCGCCCTGCAACTGGCTAATAATATCCTTTAAAGCTTTTATTTCATTTTTATTGGAATTCACATTGCTTTTCAATATGACATTTTTTGCTCTTTCATTATGATCTTCATCTTCTTCATCCTCAGCGATCTCCTCAATATCTTCACTGATCTCTTCCAGATCCTCCTGAATATCTTCAATATCTTCATTGATCTCCTCAATATCCTCACTGATCTCTTCGATATCTTCCTGGATATCTTCAATATCTTCCTGAATGTCTTCAATTTTCTCGTGATTTTTATTGACAGACATCTGAATAAATATAGCCAGATAAATTGCCTCTAAAGAAAGTACTGTGGTAAGAATAAGAAGCATTTTATCAAATTCCACAATATTCAGAATAGGAAGCAGAAACGAAGTAATAAAAAGCAGGGTGTGTACTATCAAAGATGGGATAGAGCCTATCCACGATGTGATATTATCTGCTATTTTTTCAAGAACTTCTGCTTTTTCATTATATTTTTTCATCCATTTTTTTTTTACAAGAGTTCTTTAGTTACTCCAAGTCCAAACAGTGCAAAATCATATTTTGCGGGATCATTTTCATCAAACTTTCTAATGGCTATATCGAGTTCTTCGACGGTTTTCCAGTCGTTTTGGGTTCTTGAAATCAAACCTAATTTCCTCGAAATATTACCGGTATGAACATCCAGTGGAATTGACAGATATTTATGATCTATCTTTTCCCAAATTCCAAAATCTACTCCCCGTTTATCCTTGCGGACCATCCATCGTAAGAACATTATGATCCTTTTTGCAGATGAATTTTTACCGGGAGAGCTGATATGCTTATGACTTCTGTGCTTTTCTGTTTCCAGAAAGTTATTTCTAAACCTTTCAATAGCATGCAGAAAATTCGTTTCTGATTCCCGTACTTCAAACAAGCTTTCCAGGCTTTCATTTTCTTTATAAATCCTGTTGAACTGCCTGATAAAGTAAGCAAAATCCTGACCATTAAATGTCCTGTGAATGCTTTTATCCTGAATATCTTCCAAATCCTTCTGTGAATAATTCATCACAAAATCATAAGGAGAATTCCCCATAATGCTGAGCATTTTCTCAGCTGAACTGATAATTGACTTTCTGTTTCCCCAGGAAATTGTTGCCGCCAAAAACCCTGCAATCTCAATATCCTGTTGCAAAGAAAAACGGTGCGGAATCTGTATCGGGTCATTTTCAATAAAGTCTGGAGTATTATACCGGTCAGCCTTTTCGTCCAGGAAACTTTTTAATTCTTCAAACTTCAACATATTCAATTTAAATTTTTACACTCTCCAACGCTTTAGGTAAAAACGTATTGGGGAAAATATTTCTTGCCTCATCAGTAAATACCGTTAGATCTCCATATCGATTGGAAAAGTGTCCCAATATCAGTTTCCCGACCTGAGCTTTCTGGGCAATAGTTGCCGCCTCTAAAGCTGTGGAGTGTCCTGTATAATCTGCCATTTCCTTCAAATCATGCAGGAAAGTGGATTCATGATATAAGACAGTGACGTTTTTAATAATCGGAAGCACACTTTCCAGGTAACGGGTATCGCTGCAAAAAGCATAAGATACTGCTGGTGCCGGTTCAAGAGTTAAGATCTCATTTTTAAGGACGTAACCATCACTTAACACGAAATCTTTTCCTGCTTTAATATGATGATAATCACAGGTTTCAATTTCACTGTATTTGGCAATTTCTTTCATATTAAGATGCCTGTCCTTTGGTTTTTCCTTAAAAAGATAACCATTACAATAAATCCTGTGATCTAAGGGAATAGTATACACCTCTACCCTATTATCTTCATAAATTTTTTCTGAATAGTTTTTATCCAATTCATGGTACACCACTTCAAAACCACGGTGCGTTTCTGTAATATCAAAAATAGTATCCAGCATCTTCTTAATCCCCTTCGGCCCATATACATGGAGCGGATTATCTCTTCCTAAAAGGCGGAAGGATGCAATAAGTCCCGGAAGCCCGAAACAGTGATCCCCATGAAGATGAGAAATAAAAATATGGTTGATTTTTGAAAATCTTGCTTTGGCCTTTCTCAGCTGTACCTGTGTCCCTTCACCACAATCAATCAGAAAAAGTCTTTCTTCCATGTCCAGCAGCTGAGCAGTGGGTGAAGTATTGATAGTCGGTATTGCTGAATTAAAGCCTAATATCGTTAAATAAGTACTCAAATCAATAATTTATTATAACAAATGTACAACAGAAAATCTAAAACGTAAATTTTACCTTACAATTTAAATAGGAAAAGCATAAGACCCCGGAATTTTCTCTTCCATGAGAGAAGGTAAACCCGGATCATAAGGCTGGCCTTGATATCCTAATCTGTCACTTTTAAAAAATCCATAAACAGGTCTAATGCCTGTCTGCGGTGGCTGATTTTATTTTTATCCTCAGGAGTCATTTCTGCAAAAGTCCTGTCGTGCCCTTGCGGAACAAAAATAGGATCATACCCAAATCCTTTGAATCCTTTATTTTCTGTCAGTAGATTTCCATGAACTCTTCCTTCAAAATACTGAGCTCCATTCTCATCATAATAACACAAAACAGTAACAAAATAAGCTTTCCTATTCTCTATCCCCGTCATTTCAGCTAAAACTTTTTCAATATTTTTAGCAAAATCATGATCTCCTGCATACCGAGCAGAGAATATTCCCGGTCTCCCGTCTAAAGATTCTACAACCAAACCGCTGTCATCACCCAAACTTGGAATTCCTGTTTTTTCAAAGCAGTATTTTGCTTTAATCAAAGCATTGGCATGAAAAGAATCTCCGTCTTCTACAATTTCCTCATGAATATTGTAGTCCGTAAGGCTTTTCACTATACAATCACTTCCTAAGATCTGCTGAATTTCTTCTTTTTTATGTTCATTGTGTGTTGCGACTAATAATTCCATTTCTTTATTCATTTTCCAATTTTATTTTTAGCTGTATATATTAAATTTCAGAGTAATGGACTTTATATTTTTTCATAAACAGATAGTAGAATAATGAAAAAAGGACAAGTCCGGCGGCCAGGATAAGCCACTCTGAAACATTAAAAACTTTTGCAAAGCTTTCATCTTTACCATAAAGAACCAGCAATGAAAGGCTCAGGTTATTGAATGCATGCAAGAGTATAGGCAGCAGTAAAGTTTTCGTTTTATGATACACCAATCCCAATATACATCCCAGTATCACTGCACTGATAAACTGCCATGGATTTCCATGAACAACTCCAAAGATAATGGAAGCATATACAATAGCTTTCCATGGTTTAATTCCTTTATTGACCAGCCCTTTCTGAATAATTCCTCTGAATATAATTTCCTCAAAAATAGGAGCCAAAATCACAGTCATAATAATCATCACTACCGGATCATCTGTCAACTGGCTCATAAGTTGAATAAAATATTCATAAAAGTCTCCAAAAACAGGACCTGTGGTTGGGATTAAAGAGGTAATAAACTCTGCAATAAACATCATCCCGGCCATCATTGGAAAAATCAGAAGGTAGGTATAGAAATTAACTGAAGAAAGGTTGAAGTTGAGTTTCTTATGGGTGGTACGCCTTACAATGAAAAAATCAAAAAAGGCAATGGCCGTTAAAAATCCTACAGAATTAGCCACCATTAAAAACCAGTCTTTTAGTTCAAGGTTTTCTTTGAAAGTCACTTTCCAAAAAGTACTGAATAAAGAAACAGCCATTGTTCCTACAAACAGTCCAACGACCAAAGTCAGCCCTCCTAGCCACGTGAAAGTAAACTTTGGATATTTGCTATTTTCCATTCTTTTCTCTGTAAAATTTTATGGAAACAAAGATAATTTTTTTGAATGCCACAGGCAACTAAAAAAGGAAATTCTTATTTTCACCGCGGTAGTTATCCTGATACAAAAATGAGGGTTGAATCTCTATTTCTCTGTATTTATTTCCCATTTAATATAAAACATGAAATCCCGCATCTCCCCCATCGTGAAACACTCAAAAGCTGGAACCTGAACCTCCCAACCAACATTCTTGTATTTTATTTGAAAACCTCGTAAAAAATCACGATTTTTGCAACTTCAAAATACAATATGTCAGACTTAATCAAAGAAATACAAAAAAGAAAGACTTTTGGGATCATTTCCCACCCGGATGCCGGAAAAACGACTCTTACGGAGAAATTACTTCTTTTCGGGGGAGCCATCCAGGAAGCGGGTGCGGTAAAATCCAATAAAATAAAAAAAGGAGCTACCTCCGACTTTATGGAAATTGAAAGACAGAGAGGGATCTCTGTAGCTACTTCCGTATTGGCTTTTGAATATAAAGATCATAAAATCAACATTCTCGATACTCCGGGTCACAAAGACTTTGCTGAAGATACCTACAGAACGTTAACTGCTGTAGATTCTGTAATCGTTGTCATTGACGTCGCAAAAGGGGTTGAGGAACAGACAGAAAAGCTGGTGAAAGTTTGTAGAATGAGAAACATTCCGATGCTTGTTTTCATCAATAAACTAGACCGTGAAGGTAAAGATGCTTTTGATCTGCTGGATGAAGTGGAACAAAAACTTGGATTAAGAGTAGTTCCTCTTTCTCTTCCTATTGGTATGGGAAGTGACTTCCAGGGTATTTATAATATCTGGGAAAACAATATTCAGTTATTCCTGGAAGAGAAAAAACAAAAAGTAGGAGAATCCATCACTTTCGATAATATCAACGATCCTTCTATTGATGAGGCAATTGGTCCAAAAGCTGCCCAGTCGTTAAGAGAAGAATTAGAACTTATCCAATCTGTATATCCTGAATTCAGCCGTGAAGAATATATGAACGGTGATCTTCAGCCGGTATTCTTCGGTTCTGCTTTAAATAATTTTGGGGTACGTGAGCTTCTGAATGCATTTATTGAAATTGCTCCAATGCCACAGCCTAAGGAAAGTGACCTTCGTATAGTGAAACCTGAGGAAAGCAATTTTACAGGATTTGTTTTCAAGATCCACGCTAATATGGATCCTAAACACAGAGACAGACTGGCATTCGTCAAGATTGTTTCAGGAACATTTAAAAGGAATGAAAATTATTTACTGGTAAGAGAAGGTAAAAAGATGAAGTTCTCTTCTCCCAACGCTTTCTTTGCTGATAAAAAAGAAGTCGTGGAGGAAAGTTTCCCTGGTGATATTGTAGGCCTTCACGATACAGGAAATTTCAGAATTGGTGATACCCTGACCGGTGGGGAAAAACTTAGCTTCAAAGGAGTTCCTAGTTTCTCTCCTGAACATTTCCGTTATATCAACAATAATGATCCGCTTAAAGCCAAGCAGTTGGCAAAAGGTATTGATCAGTTGATGGATGAAGGAGTTGCACAGCTATTCACTCTGGAAATGAACAATAGAAAAATTATCGGAACAGTGGGAGCACTTCAATATGAAGTAATCCAGTACCGTCTGGAGCACGAATATGGTGCTAAATGTACCTACGAACCCCTATCTATGCACAAAGCATGTTGGGTAGAGGCTGATGAAAAATCAGAAGAGTTTAAAGAATTTGCAAGATTAAAGCAAAGATTCCTTGCCCGAGATAAATACAACCAGCTTGTATTTTTAGCAGACTCCTCATTTACGATTCATATGACACAGGAAAAATTCCCGAATGTGAAACTGCACTTCATCAGTGAGTTTAAAGACCATTAATAAGCAAAATTGCTACAACATACATCCGCAGAGGTTTTCTCTGCGGATTTTTTTATTCATACTTTTCCCTTAAGATTTAAGAAGAACTAAAAAAGGTCTTACTTTAAGACAAGATTATTTCCCTTATTTATTTTCATAAAAAATCTGCATGATCTCTTCAGTCTTCAGGTGAATAAAGATATACTAAGCTATAAAGCCTGACAGATCCAAATATATCCTGGTAAAATCCCATCAAAAGCAATATGGGATCTGCAAAACGGCTTTGTAAATCTCTTGTAAAACAAATACAAAATACTGATACTATAACAGTTATCATTTTACCAGTATAATACATTCTATTTACAAGTGTTTCGGGTGCTCTCCTCCTAATTTTACTTCATCAAAAATTAATGTTATGAAAAAGTTCATCTTACTAGTGGCTGTATCAAGCACCTTCATTATGTGTAAAAAAGGAGAAGCTGCACAATCTCAACTTGAAAAAACAATACAGACGGCAGACAGTGCTTCCAGTGTTGCTGCAGAAGCTGTAGACAATGCTAGCCATACCATCAGCAAAACTCTTGATTCTGCCAATATCAAAATAAAAGATTTTGAAAACACCAAAAACGAGATCCAGCAGAAAATAGAAAACACATCAAAAGTTGTGGATTCTTTATCTGACAAAATTGCCTCTACAAAACTGGAGTCTAAGGTGGAGAAAAAGGATTCTGCAGCAAAGAAATCTGAAAAAATAATCGTGAATGTTCCTGCTCCCAAGGTGATCAAAGAAACCAAAGTCATTTATAAAGACAACCCTAAAAATGACAGTTACGAACTGAACATACCTAAAAACAGAATGGTAAAATCCGGTCAGATCTCTATCAAAGCAGATAATGCGGAAACTGTGAAAGAAATCATCAAGGAGGAAGCCCTTAAGAATAACGGTTATATCAAAAGTGAAGATCTTTCTTATATAGAATCTGCGGACCGCAGACGTGAGGACCAAAAAGTATACACCATGGACATCAAAGTTCTTATTCAGAATTTTGATGGTTTAATGGATGCTTTAAACAATAGTATTGGTGATATTGAGAGCAAAAACATTCAGGTTTCAGGAACTAATTATATGGATAATGCTATTTGCAGTATTTCAGTAAGTCTTACAGACAAAACAGAAGCTGAAAAAGCGCCTAAAAATTTCGGAGAAAAATCGCTGGCAGCCATTTCTTCAGGTTGGGATGTGATCACCTCTATTTTCCTGTTTATCCTTCCGTTGTGGCCTCTGTTCCTGATCGGCGGTATTGGATATTATTTTTACAAGAAAAGAAATAAAAACCTTCCTAATAACGATTCTCACTAGAATTTAAAATCCATCCTCGTGATGGATTTTTTTTGCCGGAAAAATGAATTTAAATAATCTACATTGTGTCAATTTCTATTCTTCTTTACTTATTAAGTCTGGCTAAATGGTAGTATCATTTTAGAAAGCTGACCAAAGCCCACCCCTATTGATATGTAACAACCACATTATACATTATACATTATACATTATACATTATACATTACTCATAAAATAGCCCCGATAGCAACGGTTACCCCGCAGCAAGTATCAGCCGGAGAGCTGGCGCGAGGAGTATGAGTGGATAGCGGGAAACAGCTTCTAAAAAATAAAAAGGCCTCCAAATTGGAAGCCTTTCTGTTATTTCATATTCACTACTTTATCTACGACAAACTTTGTGTTTCCTCTCCAGGGAAGTGCCCCATTGTATTCTTTGTAATGGAGATCAAAGGTTTTACCGCTATTGGTTTCCAGCTGTTTGAAAACTTCAGGGTCATCCACAGAAAATTCAAACTCATAGCTTGTAATACCTCCCGCTTTACCTTTTCCAAATCCTTCCTGAATAAGTTTACCTTCATACGTTTTGAAGACATAGCCTTTTTTCATGGCATAATTCAGGTATCCGGATTTCACACCTTCTCCAAAAACGAAGAAGTACTTATACCATACAAATACTCCTAACAATAGCAGTACGACACCGAGGGTGATCCACAAAGATTTTTTCATAGAATGTGTGTTTTAAAATAGTTATTTTGCGATACTTCTTGAGATCACGATTTTCTGGATTTCAGAAGTTCCCTCGTAGATCTGAGTGATTTTTGCATCTCTCATTAATCTTTCTACGTGGTATTCTTTTACGTATCCGTATCCACCGTGGATCTGTACTGCTTCAATGGTAGTATCCATCGCTACCTGAGAAGCATATAATTTTGCCATAGCTCCGCTTTCAGAGATATCTTTTCCTTCATCTTTCTCACATGCTGCCTTGAAGCATAGCATTCTTGCTGCTGTAATCTGAGTAGCCATATCAGCTAATTTGAAAGCAATTGCCTGGTGGTTGATGATTTCGGTTTTGAAAGCTTTTCTTGTTTTAGCATATTTCAAAGCTAATTCATAAGCTCCCGAAGCAATACCTAATGCCTGAGAAGCAATACCGATTCTTCCTCCATTCAACACTGCCATAGCAAAGTTGAATCCGAATCCGTCTTCACCGATTCTGTTTTCTTTCGGTACTTTTACATTGTTAAAGATCAAAGAGTGAGTATCACTTCCTCTGATTCCTAATTTGTCTTCTTTTAATCCGATTTCAAAACCTTCCCATCCTCTTTCTACGATGAAAGCATTGATTCCTTTATGTTTTTTCTCAGGATCAGTTTGAGCAATTACAATATAATAAGAAGCTGTTCCACCGTTTGTGATCCAGTTTTTAATACCATTTAAAAGATAATAATCTCCTTTATCTTCTGCTGTTGTTTTCTGAGAAGTTGCATCAGAACCTGCTTCAGGCTCAGATAATGCAAATGCTCCGATTACCTTTCCACTTGCCAGAGGAGTAAGGTATTTTACTTTTTGTTCTTCAGAAGCAAACTTTTCAAGACCGGCACACACCAATGAATTGTTTACAGACATTACAACGGCAGCAGAAGCATCAATTTTTGCAATTTCTTCCATTGCCAAAACGTAAGAAACGCTATCCATACCTGCCCCTCCGTACTGTGGATCAACCATCATTCCTAAAAGACCCATCTCACCCATTTTCTTAACCTGTTCTGCAGGGAATTTCTGGTCACGGTCTCTTTCAATAACTCCAGGTAATAATTCATTTTGTGCAAAATCTCTTGCTGCCTGCTGAATCATCAACTGTTCTTCTGATAAATTAAAGTTCATAAAAAAAATAATTAGATAGCCGTAAATTTACACTTTTTAAGCAAATCTGGAAATATAAATTAGAAGTTAGAATAGAGTGATTAGAAGTTAGTTAAAAAAAGTATATTTCAACGGGGCCTATCATTAGAAAAACGCCTTCAATAATCAATATATTATGGTAAACATTCAATTATTTCATTCAAACTTCTAAAATTAAAAAAAATGCTTATATTTAGATTTCTTTATAAATTACTTAAAAAATCATGACGATAAAGAGATTATTCGATATTCCTCACTACGCTTTGGAAAAATATCCTAAAACGGATATGTTTGTCACTAAATACCATGGTGAATGGAAAAAAACTTCTACACAAGAGTTTATTAATGAAGGAAATAAGATATCCAGAGGATTACTGAAGCTGGGAATAAAACCAGGAGATAAGATTGCATTGATCACTACCAATTCCCGTACGGAGTGGGCTATCATGGATTTCGGAATGTCTCAGATCGGTGTTGTTTCGGTACCGGTTTATCCTAGCATTTCTCCTGAAGATTATGAATTTATCTTCAATAATGCAGAAATACAGTATTGTTTTGTTTCTGACAAAGAACTGTTCAATAAAGTAATGAAAGTAAAACACAATATTCCCAGTCTACAGGGAATCTTTACTTTCGACAATATAAGCGGTGCTGCCAACTGGAAAGAAATTCTGGATCTTGGTAAGGATGAATCTACACAAATTGAAGTGGAAGATCTGTCCAATGCCATCAATACGGAAGACCTGGCAACGATTATCTACACTTCCGGTACTACCGGCAGACCTAAAGGAGTGATGCTGACCCATAATAACATTGTTTCCAATGTTCTGGGATCTATTCCAAGAATTCCCAAGAAAAGAAGCCTGGACTACAAGGAAACAAGAGCGTTAAGCTTCCTTCCTATCTGTCATATTTTTGAGAGAATGCTCTTTTACCTTTACCAATATAACGGATTTTCACTTTATTTCGCCGAAAGTATTGACAAAATGGGAGAAAATGTAAAAGAAGTGAAACCTCATTATATGACGGTGGTTCCAAGACTGGTAGAAAAGGTATATGATAAGATTTACAATACCGGTTCTTCCGCAGGAGGATTGAAATCAAAAATATTCTTCTGGGCATTGAATTTAATTACTAAAAAGAAGGAAATTTCAAAACCGTCCGGAATACAGGAAATCATCGCAGACAAACTGGTATTTTCTAAATGGAGAGAAGGTTTAGGCGGTGAAATTATCACTTTAGTTTCCGGATCTGCAGCTTTGTCTACAAGATTAAACCTCATGTTCCAAAATGCAGGAATTCCTATTTTAGAAGGATATGGCTTAACGGAAACATCTCCTGTAATTTCTGTGAACAGCTTTGAAAAAATGAAAGTGGGAACCGTAGGAGTGCCATTAGATAATTTAAAGGTAAAAATCCAGGAAGATGGTGAAATCACAGTAAAAGGACCTTCTATATTCAAAGCCTATTTCAAAAATGAAGAAATGACCAAAGAGGCCTTTACTGAAGATGGATTTTTCAAGACCGGAGATATCGGGCATATTGACAGTGATGGATTTTTACAGATTACAGACCGTAAAAAAGAAATGTTCAAAACTTCCGGTGGAAAATATATTGCACCTCAAACTATTGAAAATTTGGCGAAAGCATCTAAATTCATTGAACAGATCATGGTTGTGGGTGATGGTGAAAAAATGCCATGTGCATTGGTACAGCCTGATTTTGAATTTGCAAAAAGCTGGGCCATGCGAAATAATTTAAATATCGGCTCTACCCCTGAAGAAATTGCTAAAAGCACAGAATTAAAACAAAGAATAGAAAAAGAAATTGAGGGTATTAATGAGCACCTTGGAAACTGGGAGAAGATCAAAAAGATTGAACTGACCCCTGAAGTATGGAGTATTGAAAGCGGATTGCTTACCCCAACTTTAAAGCTAAAAAGAAAGGCCGTAAAAGAGAAATTTATCGCCCTGTACAATAAGATGTATGAACATCATGAATAAAACAATTAACCGCTTCTTTTGGAGCGGTTTTTTTATGCTTAAAAAAGAGCATGATGTTTAATGTTTAGGCTAAAGCCATTGGAATATGGATCTTAAAGTAAAACGGGCTAAAGCCCGTTTCTATTGAATATTTTACTATTTCAAACTATTCAACGTGTTTGTCATTCCGAAGGAATCTAAACCAGCATTTTCATAAACAGCAAAGAGCATTGGTGTTATTTGTGAAAACATTGGTACCATTCGTGTTTACACCCATCTCCCAAAACAACATCTATTTCAAAAAGACTATAAAAAAAGCTGTCTCATTTCTGAAACAGCTTTTGTATTATTTAAAATCAATAATTAGAATTTAATTACAGACTTCATTTTTTCGTTTTCTTCCATTACCAACTCATCGTCTACAAGAATTTTTCCAGAGTGTTCGTCAATAATAATTTTCTTTCTCTGAGCAATTTCCATTTGCTTTTGAGGAGGAATAGTGAAGAAAGATCCTTTTGGAGCACCTCTTTCTAATCCTACTACTGCAAGACCGTTGATAGAGTTTGTTCTGATTCTGTTGTAAGAAGCCAATAATCTTTCATCAATTTTACCTGCGAATTCTTTAGATTGCTCTAACAGATATTCTTCTTCCTTTTGAGTTTCAGACACAAGATCGTTTAATTCTTCTTTCTTGAATTTCAAGTGGTTTTTTAAATCATCGATCTTTGCGTTCAATTCGCTTAAAGTTTCGTTTTTGTGAGCAATTTTAACCCCGAATTCTTTAATTCTCTTATCAGCAAGCTGAATTTCCAGATCCTGGAATTCCATTTCTTTTCCTAATGCTTCAAACTCTTTGTTGTTTCTTACATTATCCTGCTGAGATTTATATTTCTCAATTAAAGCCTTTGCATGGTTAATAACTTCATGCTTGGTTTTAATCTGATCATCCTGTTCTTTGATGTCTGCATGAAATTTTTCAGCTCTTTTCTCAAGACCTTCAATCTCGATTTCAAGATCTTCAACTTCAATTGGCAATTCTCCTCTAGTATTTCGGATTTCATCCAATCTTGAATCAATGATCTGTAAATCGTATAAAGCTCTTAATTTTTCTTCAACTGAAATATCGTTGGTTTTTGCCATATTTAAATGAAATAATTTACTGGGTTTGTTTTTTCAATAGATTTTGAAATTGCAAATGTACTAAATTTTTGTGATAAAATTTCAAATAATTGTTGACTTACAAATTGTTCTGATTCATAATGACCTATATCACAGATCAGCATTTTGGACTCCGCTAAAAAATAATCGTGATATTTAATATCTCCGGTGAGGTAAACATCACATTTTTTGGAAATTGCAGCTCTGATTCCACTGGCTCCGGATCCTCCGAGAACCCCTACTTTTTTTATTTTTTTATGATTAAAAGCAGAGTGTTTTATCACTTCAAGACTGAATTTTTCTTTTACAAACTGCAGAAAATCCTTTTCATCCATTTCATCCTCCAGCTCACCATACATTCCCAATCCGGCATGTTGGTTTTTATTATCCAGAGTATAAACCTGATAAGCCACTTCTTCGTATGGATGCGCGGTCTTCATTGCACCAACGATCTGCCCTTGCTTATAAGATTCAAAAATTACGGAAATCATATCCTCGTCAGCATTTTCACGAATATTTTTCTCTCCGGAGAATGGGTTGGAGCCTTCTACCGGCTTAAATGTTCCATTCCCATTGACGGTAAAACTGCATTCATCGTAAAAACCTATATTGCCCGCTCCTGCTGAAAACATAGCCTCTCTTACTTTTTCAGAATAGTCTTTAGGTACAAAAACCGTCAGCTGCTTCAAATTATTTTCTTTAGGCTGAAGAATTTTCATGTTCTTTAATCCCAGCTGACTGCATATTCCGTGGTTGACCCCAAAGAAATCATTATCAAATGCCGTATGAATAGCATAAATCGCAATCTTATTTTCAATAGCCTTTAAAACAGCTCTTTCAACATAGTTTTTCCCAGTTATGGATTTTAGTCCGGAAAATATGATCGGATGAAAACAGACAATCAGATTACAGTTTTTCAGAATTGCCTCTTCTACTACATTTTCCAATGCATCATGGCATACCAGAATTCCGCTTACATCACGATCCGGAACACCACACAGCAATCCTACGTTATCAAAATCCTCTGCCTGTCTGATACTTATTTCCTCTTCAATCTTTGAAATTACAGCTCTTAGCTTCATTAGTCTATTTTTACAGTTACAGCGAAGATATTAATTTTACAAGGATTCCGAAAAAATTTCTACGTCAATAAAAAACTATTGATATATCATAATGGCATAGGGTAATATTGGGAATTTCCTTTTAACAGATCTATCTTTACGCTATACTTCATGAAAATGATTATCTTCACTGTGAAATAACCCAATTTAAATGGAAAGAGAACACAATCTTGTTCCGGAAGATACACTCTGGAAAAGATATCTTTACAGGATCATCTACCGCTCCGACACTAAGCTCGGAAAACTTTTCGATATTATATTATTATCCTTAATTCTTGTCAGTACTGCTATCATTATGATGGAAAGTGTACCCCAGCTGGACAAAAGATTTCATTATACATTTCTAATTCTGGAGTGGATTATCTCTATTTTCTTTTCCATTGAATATTCCATGCGGATTGCCGTGGTAAAAAATAAGAAACATTATATTTTCAGTTTTTTTGGAGTTATTGATTTTTTTGCACTGGTTCCTTTTTACTTAAGTTTTTTCTTTCCGGTAACCAAGTATTTCCTGATTTTCAGAATGCTGAGAATGCTCAGAGTTTTTAGGGTTTTCAATCTTATGGACTTCATGAATGACGGTTCCGTGATTGTCAGGGCCTTAAAAAACAGTTCCAGAAAGATTTACATTTTCCTTTTATTCTTAATTATTTTTTCGGTAATCGTTGGTTCCCTGATGTTTATGGTGGAAGGAGGAAGACCGGGATTTGAAACTATTCCACAATCTATTTACTGGGCTGTAGTTACTGTAACTACCGTAGGATATGGAGATGTCTCTCCTATTACGCCTTTAGGGAAGTTTTTTGCGGTTGTTCTGATGCTGGCCGGTTACTCTATTATTGCTGTTCCTACCGGAATTGTAACCGCAGAAATGCGGAATAAAAGACAGAACCTGGAAAAAGTATGTGAACAGTGTGGTAACGAAGATATTGATGATGATGCCAGATACTGCAAACAATGTGGCAAGAAATTAGCTTAATATTTAGTATTCATTTAATTTATCAACCAAATACCACAAAATCATGGAACCACAAAAGAAAAACAAGCCCAATAGCTTAGTCATTATCCTTTTTGCATTAGTTGTACTAATGATTATCATCTACTTTATTCTTGTCATGTTCTTTCCAACAGTTTTTGAGATGATGAATACTGGAGATATACAACCCGTACCCAATAAATAATGAGTAATAACTTATAAATACACGATATAGACATAAAAAAGGAAGAGTGAAATATTTCACTCTTCCTTTTTTATAGTAAGAAATTAAAGCCTATTGTTTTATTTTTTAATCGCTTTAATGGTTTGCTTGGATCCGTCTTTCATATTCAGAGTTACTAAATAAATTCCTGATTTCAGATCTCCTAACTGAAGAACAGAAGCCGGTTGATCAATACTTTTCATTAATCTTCCTGAAATATCAGAAACAGAGATTGATTTTACCTGATCAATCTTTGAAATATTCAGTACTTCCGTAAATGGATTCGGATATGCCTGAACCGTATTTTTAGCTTTAGAAGTTTCTGAAGTTGCCAGATTTTCTTTGTTAATAGAGATGGTAAATGTTCCTTCCAAATCATCAGACCATGTACTGTAATTCCCTACATTCACATAATAGACCGTTCCGGCAACCGTTGGGATAGAAATTGTTTCTGTTTCTCCGGATCCATTCCCATCTATAGTGTCCACACAGGTCAAGCTGCCACATGCGCCGCTAAATACACCGATTTGAGAGTCAAAATAACTATCTGCAGGAGTGGTTACAGTGATATCGAAAGTACTTCCATCTCCTGTGAAAGTAAACCACGTCCCGTCATTCATCCCATTAGTACACATTTCAAGGTAGGCCCCATTATTAGTAGCCCCTGCAGCATCAGACTGTGTATAGGTATATGGGAATGCAGCGGCAGTTAAAGCACCTGAACATTCATCATTGGCCGGTGGTGGAGGTATAGTTCCTACACATAAATTAAAGCTCTGAGCTTCTCCAGCTCCGCCATAGCTGTATACTCTTATATAATAGGTATTTCCTGCTGTAAGACCGGTAAGAATTTCCATTCCACCATATCCGCACAAGGTACTTACAAGATTTGCACAATCTCCGCTAAAAACCTGGTAATAAGCCTCATCATTAAAATCACTTCCAATAGAAACCACATTGCTGAGCGTAACTACATGACTGGTGCCTGTTGCGGTAAATTTAAACCAAACATCATCATCTGCATCGCCGTAGCACGGATCAGTCAATAATCCTGAGTCACTAGCACCCAGGGTATATCCTGATGCTACACTGCCACAGTTCATATCCGGATTTACTGTAAGTACTACAGCATCAGTACAGTCATCATTAGCCGGAGCATCCGGAGCAGTTCTGAATTTAATGACAGAGCATCCTACAGACTCGCCTCCAGCACCTACTGCTGTTACTTTAAGATAATAATCGGTATCAATAGCCAGTGGAGAGGTAGGTGTAAAATTATTGGTCGTTACAGACTGCTGATTAACAATATCAGTTCCTCCAGGTGTTGTCCCTATAGAAATCTTATACCCTGTAGCTCCCTGAGGGGCATTCCACGTAATATCCGGTGACACCGGTATAAATGTTGAATTATTTCCCGGATATCCAACCATAGGACAAGCAGGAATAGGATTAATCGTAAGCCCCATAAGACTCACCACAGATCTATATTCCAACAAATCACCTGTTGGAGGGCTTGCTGGATCAGGATTTGTAGAATCACTGCTGTAAGAAAGGGTACGGTCTGTTACCGAACCATACTTAAATACAGAGAATATGTCATCATCATCATAGTCTTGGGAATTTTCTTCTGCTGCAATGACTAAATTCTGCGTGTTGTTATAGGGAAATGGAGTAGCAAAAGTTATTTCTATTACTCCATTAGCATTCGTAACAGTTCCCGCATATACCTGTGTCAGCTGGGCTACAGGGATCCAGTCATCATCAGATGTAAAATTTGTTTTGGCTGTATGTCCCAGATAAACAACCCAGTCAGATGAATTATCAATAGACGCTGAAGCATCCAGATAAAATTTAACGCCGGTGATATTTCCCGCCGCATTAGCATTAATTTCCTGTTTGGTAAAGATCTGCTGAATATACGAATATCCATAATAAGGATTGATCGGGGCGTTCCCGGTTTCAGTGCTCCCTTCTCCAAGGTTGATTTGAGCATTTAGTACCATGCTTATTGTAAACAGGCATAAAAGTAATATTTTCTTCATATTTCTTTAATTTAGTGTTAACTTGATTACCAAATTAATAATAATTTTAACACAACGTTTAAAAAAATTAAAAAAATATTAAAAAAAGCAGCAACTCTAGAGTTGCTGCTTTGTAATTATTAAAAATTAATGAATTTTACTTTTTTATGACTTTAAAGATCTGTTTAGATCCGTCTTTCATATATAATACAGTCAGATACATTCCGTGGTTTAAATCTCCCAATTGAAGTACAGAAGAAGGAGACTCTACAGTCTTCACTACCCTTCCTGCCAAATCAATGATTGAAACAGATTTCACCTGAGATACATCCGAAATGTTAATAACATCAGTAAACGGATTAGGATATACTTTAAGTCCTTCTTTTACCTTAGTCTCAGAAGTGGCCAACTGTGCAGCTGTCACTTTAAAATTATCTATAAAGAAGTCATAGTCTTCAGCATCATCTGTGGTACCCGAAGAACCGTAAAATGCAAAGATTGTATTAGGATTGGTATATCCTGTAAGATCCAAAGAATAAGTATTTAATGCATTGGAAGGCCCATTGGCTGCTGTCCATGTATTCAACACTGTCCATGTAGTTCCACCATCTGTGGAAACGACAAACTGCATTGTATCATCACTTCCCATAGCAGATGAAATAGTATCAGCAAAATCTGTCACTGCGTAATCAAATTCAACTTTATACCCTCCGGCAGAAAGGTCGAATGCTGCAGTCTTAAGCCATCCAATTCTGTTATCGCTGTAAATATTCATTTTGGCAGCCCCAGTAGTTCCGGAATTAAGGAATCCGTCAGCAATCCACAATGCAGTAGATCCTGTAGACCCTGTAGAAGGCGATCCTCCGGATGCTTGTGACCAACACATTCCCGGGAATGTTGAAAAATCATTGGTATAAGCCGGAACAATAGCAAGGCAAGCCGTAGTAAATGTTACCGCACCTACCCATGCTCCTTTATCTGTACCATTACAGTTAGATCTTACCCAAACATAATATGTTGAGCTCGCTGCAAGACCTGATAAAGTTCTGTTGGTAGCTGTGATATTAGTTATCGTTGCCGGAGTTGCTACGGTAGGAGTTGCATTGGATGTAGAATAATAAATTTCATATCCACTGCCCGGAGCAGTTGCAGGAGCAGTCCATGAAACATCAGCACTTTGAGCAAGAACAGCAGATGCCACTAATGCTGCAGGATCTGCACATGCAGGAGTCAGTTCGTAGTTTACATCATCGATAAGAACACTATTGGCAGGGCTTCCTGTGTGTCTGAAAGCAAGTGTTGTAGTTCCTGCCGGGGCAGTAATACTATTCACTATAAAATTATCTGCAACAGTGGTACTGGTCGTTGTAAAAATCCCAAGACTTATAAAAGAAGATGCCGCCGTAGGGTCTGTTAAATATCCCACTTCAACTTTCCCTCCTAAAGTAGAGTTTGACCTCGCTTTGAATCTCAATCTATAAAGACCTGTATCTAAAGTACTTACCGGTCTCATTTTTACTATTGCAATATTACTGGTACTAGAAGAATAGATATAGAGAACATTTGGAGTACTTCCTATTGAACCGGCCTGAGTATTAGCACTTCCCGTCGTTCCTACTTTTCCCCAGCATGCAGGCCAGTTTCCTGCTGTCACACCATCAAAATTTTCAGAGAAAGACGTTACGGTACCACAAACAGTCGAAAAATTTCTTTCTGTACAGTTCGTTGAACTTTGTGTAGCTGTATAAGCACCTACCGAATAATAATAGGTTGTTGAATTATTAAGAACGGTAGGCAAGGTATAGGTCGTTACATTTCCTACATCTACATTATTCATAACATCCGTTCCTCCGGGAGTAGTTCCTATTCTCAATTTGTATCCATTCACCCCTGTTACAGCCGACCAGGTAAAGGTAGGTGATAACGAAACGTCAGCAGCAGCAGATGCCGGTGCAGAAACCGTAGGGCAAATTGACAAAGTAGTGAAGTTTCTTTCCGTACAACCCGTAGAAGTTTGGGTAGCATTATAAGAATTGATTGTATAGTAATATTTTGTATTGTAAGCCAACTCATTTGGTAATGTATACGTAGTAACATTTCCTACATCAAAAGCACTTAAAACATCCGTTCCACCTGCAGTCGTTCCGATAGATAATTTATAACCGGTAGCGTCAACATTGGCAGTCCACGTAAAAGTAGGCTTCAAAGCCACTCCGGTTGCTGATGAAGTTGGAGCAGATACCGAAGGACAGAATGTTTTGGTCGTAAATGTAGCCCCATATACCCAGATACTCTGATCAGCTCCACAATTCGATCTTACCCACACATAATAAGTACTGGATGGTGTAAGTCCTGTAACCGTTTGAGTTGTCCCCGTAGCGCCGGTAAAAGTTGGCGTAGAAGCAGCAGTAGGTGCTGTTCCTGATGTACTGTAGTAAATATCATAAGTAGGTGCGGCAGTAGTAACCGTCCAGTTGACAGGAACGGTGGTAGCCGTTGTCGTTCCGGTAGTAACCGTCGCAGGCATCAGACAGTTCATAGCACTTACTTTAACATTGTCTATGAATATATCATCACTTCCAAAATCTCCCGTTGCAAGGAATCTTATCACTGCAGTAGAGCTATTGGAGCCTAAAACAACATTTTTACTGGACCATGTAGCAGAAGTTCCGAAAGCAGTACCTACCGTTGTAAAGGTAGCCCCGCCATCGGTTGAAAGCTGTATTTTAAGATTATCTGTACCGGATACATTCACATAATCAAAAGAAAGAACCCTCTCTCCTGTTCCGGAAGATAAATCGATATATAGATCCATATATCCATAAAGACCTGCAGAAACATGGTAAGAATGGAATCTTGCCGCAGGAGCCGTTGCCGGAGAAGAAATAGGTGTGGCCGTAGACTCAGAGACATCTGTCCATCCCGATACACTTGTAAAACCAGCATTAGCAGCTGTCAACTCGGTAGATCTCCATGAATTATCTCCTCTGGAAGGCCATGACCTCCAGTTTGAAACATTAGGAAGGTCTCCTACAGAATTTCCATTACCCCAGGCAGAAAAAGTTTCAGTATAAGGCATGGAAGCATAAGACGGAGCTCCAATCCAGTTTCCCGGAGTATATTTAAAACTAAGACCAGAAGCCGGAACCGTATTTCCGTTAGTGGTTCCTAAAGTACAGGATGTAGTTGTAGATCCTGCCCCTGCAGTGGTGCTTGTCCAGTCCGTCCCTACTCTGTTATTCAAATCAGAGCTTTCCCCTCCTTTTAACCCTACCTGTCCACTTAAGGTCGCTGTACCGGAAGCGCAATCACCATACATAATCTCTACGGTATTAGCGGTTGTATCCAATACGATCTGGAAATTTAACTTTTGAGCAGCAGAACCGCTATTACTCTGAAGGTCTGTAAACTGAATCACAAACTTAGAACCGATTGTTTCGTAAGCAATCTCCGAAGTAGTAGTATTGGCAGCTCTTAAATTAGCTGTAAATCCGGCTACCGCGCCTTCAAAAGCTGAGTTGGTTGTCAGAACACTCGTATTACTGGCTGAGGGAGCAATTCCAAAGGTAATATACCCATTGTTGCTGATGTAAATACTGGTGTAGGTCTTACCATTGTATTTAAATGGAGCCGGCAAGGTAATAGCTGCAGAAGCAGCATCGGTATTCAAAGCAGTCCCGGACTGCCAGACAGTTTTACCTGCGGATAACGGAGTGTAGGTACCCAGACTCTGAACAAATCCATAACCATTATTGGTATTTGGATTCGCAGTTTGTGGAGGACCTACCTGTGCAGATACGCTATAAAAAAAAGCAGCCATGCACGTGAGTAGAAGTTTCTTCATATATAGTAAATAAAATTAGAGGGTAAATGTAAATAAATATTCAATAAAAAATCATAAATTAATTTAAATCAATGTTTAAAAATCAACAAATACTAATTATTTTTAATTAAAATTAAACAATTATTTAATTTTAACGTTTTTTCATTAATCAATGATAAATTATAAAAAACTGATTATCAGCAACTTGCATATATGAATAATAAATCCATATAATAATCAAGCTTCTATTTAACATAAAATAATTTTTGATAAAAAATCACTAAATTCACCAAAACCCAATAAAAAAAGCGGCTAAAAAGCCGCTTTTACAGATATTTATTTACCATTTTCTTTTAATTTAGATAAAATTCATACTTATTAAGCAGTTGAATTTCTTTGATAAGATCCCCATTGAGGTCTACAGAATGTTTCATAGACTGGACTTCTATATGAGAATCATCATCAATATTCTTAATAAAGAATTTTAGCTTCTGATTTCCTTTATTCCTTTCGAGAACTGTTCTGAAGAAATCAAGATCTTCAGGTCTTACGTCCATTACGTCCATTACCAGAGATATGCTTTTCGCAAATCTTTCAAATGCTTCCTGAAGCTCAATCACATCATTCACATTCACGAAAACCCGGCCATCTTTTACTTGGGCAAATTTGATTTTAAAAATCACAAACCTCTGAACTTCAAGCTTTTCTTTCAACCTCATATAATCCCTGTCTCCAAGCCTGAAAGAATAAGATCCGGAATAATCTTCAAGCGTTACAAAAGCTACTTTCTCACCACTTCTGAAACCGTCCTGAACTCTATATTCCGTAATTAAACCTGCTACAGTGTATTCTTTTCCACCGCCTCCGTTTTCTCTCTCTTTCTGCAGTGTTTTCCAGTCCTTCTTTTTCTCTTCAAACAATTCTTCCTGTTTATTTGCGAAAGCCTGCTCTTTGTAAGCATCTACCTCATCAAGATTGAGAAATGAAAAAGTCCCTTTGGGCTCTGCTTTTTTGGTTACCTCTTCTATAACTTCCTCTTCTCCTGCAACTACATCATCAGATACAATTTCAGTGAGATCAACCGTTTCATCCTGTGAATCCTGTTCTAAAACAGGTGTTTCATCAGTCCCGGTCTTTTCTCCTTCCTCTTTTTCCAGCACCGACTTCTTGGAAAGCTGCCCCTGCATAAACTGGAACTGGTACTTGAATTCATCCAATGGATGTGCAGAAAGATAGAATCCAATGATCTCTTTCTCCTTATTTAAGGTATGCATATTGGGCCATTCCGGACAAGGAAGTAACTTCGGCTGTTCAATCTGGACCTCTTCTGCAAAATCAGCAAACAGGGAATGTTCCATCTCATTTTTACTCTCCTGAAAACTCTGTCCGTATCTGATCAATCTTTCCAGATTGGTTCTTCCAGCCATATCGATATCAAAATACTGACCTCGGTGGAAGGAGTCCAGTTCATCAAAAGCTCCAGCCAGCACTAAACTTTCTGCAACTCTTTTATTCATCTGAGAAGGCAATATCCTTTCAAAGAAATCATATATATTTTTAAACCTACCGTTTTCTCTTTCTCTGGTAATTCCCTCACTAGGCCCTTCACCAATTCCTTTAATAGCTCCAAGTCCAAAACGGATCTGTCCTTTTTCGTTTACTGAGAATTTATATTGCGATTCATTAACATCCGGACCTAAAACATCAACGCCCATACTTTTACAATCCTCCATAAACATAGTGATCGAATCCGTATTGTTAATGTTATTACTCATTACACTCGCCATATATTCGGCTGGGTAATTGGCTTTCAGGAAAGCTGTCTGATACGCAATAAATGCATAACAGGTAGAGTGAGATTTGTTGAAGGCATATTCCGCAAAGGCCTTCCAGTCATTCCATATCTTTTCCAGCCTCTCCTCATTCAGGTTATTCTTTCGGCCACCTTCAATGAATTTAGGATACATCTTATTAAGAACGTCAATCTGCTTTTTACCCATCGCCTTTCTCAATGTATCAGCTTCACCTTTGGTAAAGTTGGCCAATTTTTGAGACAGAAGCATTACCTGCTCCTGATAAACCGTAATCCCGTAGGTTTCTTTCAGATACTCTTCCGTTTCCGGTAAATCATAAACGATTTCCTCAATTCCGTGCTTTCTGTTAATAAAGTTTGGAATATATTTAATAGGCCCCGGACGGTACAATGCATTCATGGCAATAAGATCGGCAAAAACCGTTGGCTTAAGCTCCCTCATGTATTTTTGCATCCCGGGACTTTCATACTGGAAAATCCCGACCGTTCTCCCTTCTTTAAACAGCTGATAGGTTCTGGTATCATCCAGGGGAATTTCATCAGGATCAATATCAATCCCGTGTCTTTCCTTTACAAGCTTCAAAGCATCCTTAATGATCGTCAGTGTTCTAAGTCCCAGGAAGTCCATTTTCAAAAGACCCGCGCTTTCTGCCACAGAGTTATCAAACTGTGACACCAAAATATCAGCATCTTTCGCTGCAATGGTTACCGGAACAAGGTTACTTACATCCTCCGGCGTAATAATTACTCCACAGGCATGAATACCGGTATTCCTGATACAGCCTTCCATTTTCTTGGCACTTGCCAGTACTCCATGCCGGGCATCATCAGGACTGTTAAGAACATACCTCATCTCATCAACAAGCATCTGTTCTTCCGGTTTTAATTTTTCATATTTTGCTAATGCTTTTGCAATATTCATCCCTGGTGTAGAAGGAATAAGCTTCGCAATATTATTGGTATCAGGAATCGGAACATCCAAAACTCTTCCGGCATCTTTAATAGCAGATTTTCCACCAAGAACGGAATAAGTAATGATCTGAGCGACCTGATTTTGTCCATATTTATCAATTACCCACTTAATAATCCTGTCCCTTCCTTCATCATCAAAGTCAATATCAATATCGGGCATGGAAATCCTCTCAGGATTCAGGAATCTCTCAAAAAGGAGGTCATATTTTACAGGATCTACATTGGTAATTCCTATACAGTAGGCAACCGCTGATCCGGCAGCAGATCCCCTTCCGGGGCCTACCCAAACTCCCATTTTACGGGCTTCATTACAGAAATCCTGAACAATAAGGAAGTATCCTGGATAACCCGTATTGGCAATTACTTCCAGCTCAAAGTCAAGACGTTCTTTTATCTCCTCTGTGATACCCGTATCCACATACCTCTTTTTAGCCCCTTCATAAGTAAGGTGAGTAAGATATGCCATCTCCCCTCTTTTTCCTCCGTCTACATCATCTTCAGCATGAATAAACTCTTCAGGAATATCAAATTTCGGAAGAAGTACATCTCTTTTGAGGGTATAAGGTTTAAATTTTGCAAAGAATTCCTCATAGGCTTCAAATGCATCCGGATAAGCGAGAAAGGCCTCTTTTATTTCATCAGAATTTTTGATGTAATATTCTCCTGTAGCCAATCCTCTTCTTTTTCCAAATCCCTTACCCACAGGGGTTGTAAGCTTTTCACCATCTTTAATACAGCTTACGATATCCTGAATATTGGAATCATCTTTATTGGTATAAAAAGTTTGGTTTTGAGCTAAAATCTTAACATTATATTTGTCTGCCAGGTATAATAGAACTTCATTCAGGTGTTCCTCCTCAGGAAGCTGATGATTTTGAAGCTGAACATAAAAATCATCTTCGAAAGTCTCTTTCCACCATTTAAAAAGCTCTTCCCCTTTTTGTTCCCCGGTATTTAGAATGGCATCAGGTATATCTCCAAGAATTCCTGATGTCAGCGCAATAATACCCTCCTTATACTGAGCAATCAGTTCTCGGCTTATTCTGGGAACCCCAAAATAGAACCCTTTCAGGAATCCAATACTGGAAAGCTTGGCCAGGTTTTTATATCCATTAAAGTCTTTTGCCAGAAGAACAACCTGGGTTCTTCTGTCGGGATCATCTTTGGTAAATTGTTTCTGTTCGTAACGTTCTGAGATATAAAACTCACATCCCACCACAGGAATCAGTGGTTCTGAAACAGGTTCTTCCTCATTAAATTCCTCTCCTTTTTCTTCCGCTTCCTGTTTTTTAGCCAGATATTCTTTATGTTTTTTTGCTCTGTCTCCATTAGTACCTTCCACAGCGGAAACAAACTTGAAAGCTCCCATCATATTTCCCAAATCGACCATTCCAACGGCAGGGAAGTTTTCATCAGTGGCTTTTTTAATCAGGTCATTGATACTCGAAGTGGCAGTCAAAGTAGAAAACACACTATGGTTATCAAAATTGAAATATTTACCCAGATCAATTTCGTCTATACTTCCAAAATCCTGCTGCTTTTTCTTATTGTTAAAGTCAGCAACCTGTCTTCGGATAACAATTCCAAAAGGTTTGATAGGATCAGGATAAAGACTTTTGAAATAAGCCAGCTGGTCTTCTGATATTTTCAGTATTTCAGCCGGAACCACACCAATCCTCATCATTTCGAAGAATACCTGAGCTGTGGCATTTACGTCAGCAGCAGCATTATGCGCTTCATCGAATTTATTTCCGTAAAGTTTTTCGTATAATTCTTCAAGTTTCGGAGATTTGTATCTACCTCCACGGCCTCCGCCAAGCTTACAGAAGTCTGTTCCCAGGATCATGGTATCAGCCCTCGGTTTTTCCTGTAAATTATCTTCTAAATTTTTTCTATAAAATTCTGCTCCTACAATATTGTAGTCAAATTCAACATTATGCCCGGAAACGACCCTTACCCTTTCAAGAACTTTTGAAAACTCTTCGAGAATCTCCTGAAGATCACGACCTTCTTCATTGGCGATTTTTGTAGTAATCCCGTGAATTCTGGCAGCATTAAAGGGGATATCATAACCTTCTGGCTTTATGATATAATCCTGATTTTCAATTAATTTCCCATCATCATCATGAACCTGCCAAGCAATCTGAACCATTCTTGGCCAGTTATCTGAGTCTGAAAGCGGAGCATTAAAATTCTTTGGTAAACCGGTTGTTTCTGTGTCAAAAATTAAGTACATATAATTTTCTAACTTTTTTAAAAAAGAGAATGTAAAGTTACTTCATTTTTTTCTAATTCTGTTTTAAGACCATAATATAAATAAGCGTTTCTATTTTACAAATATTGAAATAATAACGAATTAAACAAACCAAACAGCAATTAAATCAAATTAAAATAAATCAAGTCAATAAATATTGGTATTCACAAAAAAAATCTATTTAAAATATTTTAAGTGGGCTTACTAAGGTTTTAGAGACTGATATCAGTCCGTATTTTTAGTTTAATGAACAAAATGTAGAGATTATCTCCTTAGATATGTTGTCAGCTCCCCCTTTTCACAGATCTCCTTCTACAATTAATTTTTAAAGTAAAATAATTCAAAAACAAAAATATCCGGGCTTAGCAATCTTCTTTTCATGAAAAAATAAACCAAAAAACCAAATATGAATTAATTAATTAAATCAAATAAAATAAGGCAAAAAATTAAAAAAAAATTAAAAAAACAAAATAACAATCAAATAAAAAGCAAAATAAATAACTTATTGATAAATTCGCATAGCACAAAAATTAAAAAATTATCAATGTCATGAAGAAAATCTTTATTTCGATCAGTATTTTAGCTATTTCTTTAGCAAATGCACAAAACAACAATGAAGCTCTGGGAAGAAAATTTGAAAACCAGAGAATTGAAAACAGTAAAAAGTTTGACGCTTACATAGCCAAGCGCTATGGACAAGACAGAAATCCGGAAGTTTTAAAGGAAATTGAAAAGCAAAGAATCAGTTTAGCAGGCTTTATTGAAGATAAACCTTATTTTTATGAAGCTTATGATCAGGATCAGATTATGAATTCTAATTCTGACTACTTGCAGGGTGGTACTATCAGTGGGTTAACAGGTTCTTTTAATGGAGAGAATATTAAATTCACTATTTTTGACGGAAGCTCCGTTCCAGGCACACCTGGACGTGTGTTTGACGGCCATGTATTTTTCAACAATGCTACAGGCAGAATAAGCAATAAAGAAGCCACCACTGTAATATATGGAGATCATGCTACATCCGTTGCCGGTTTTATTGGTGCCAGAAATTATCCTTATTCAGCTACACTTAACGATGGGAGTACCAGAACTGTTAATTTTAAAGGTATTGCACCTAATTCAACCATAGATGCCTATGCTTTCTTACAAACAACATTACCTGGTGACACAAGCCCAAGTACTGTTTTTCAAAAGATAATCAGAGCACAGCCTAAAATATCCAATCATTCTTATGGTGGCAACTATGGATGGGGTAGAGGAACTGTAAGTGGCGCTACAGCATGGATCTGGAATGGGGCTTTTGGCAGTCCAAACACTTCTTTTGATGCTCAGGGTACTTATTTTAACAATGACAGGGATTATGATCAGATTGTTTATAATAATCCTTCATACATTATCGTAAAATCTGCTGGCAACTCCTATGGAGATGGACCAAGCGCTGCCACAAGTACTTATAAAAAATATTACTCAAATTCTTCAGGAGCTTTGGTAGAATTTGCCGCTACTGATACTTTACCAGCATCAAATTGCTCGCTTGGGTATGATTGTATTGGTATTGGATCTTTAGCTAAAAATATTATTATAGTAGGAGCAACTGATAGAATTACAACCAACGGAGGAAGATATACATCCTCAACAGATGTTATCCATTCTTCTTACAGTAGCGCAGGGCCAAGAGATGACGGTGGTATAAAACCTGATATCTCAGCTGTAGGAACTTCTGTAGCCAGTGCATCTACAGCCAATGGCGCAACAGGTACCCAAAGTTTAACAATAGGTGATGGAACTTCCTATTCCGCTCCTGTAGTAACCGGCATTATAGGTCTTTGGACGCAAATCAACAAACAACTCTTTAACAATGCAGAGCTTAATGCTGCTTCTGCAAAAACTCTAATGATTCACTCTGCTTTAGAAGCAGGTAATCCAGGTCCCGATCCACATTTTGGCTGGGGATTTATTAACGCAAAAAAAGGAGCAGAAATTCTTGTAGGAAAATCTAATAACTCACTAATTTTCAGCGATGAAACATTAACGACTGAAGTAACTAATACCAAGACTGTTAAAGCATCCGGAAGTGAACCGTTAAAAGTAACAATTTCATGGACAGATCCTGAGTTTACAAACTTTACAAGCCAATGGGGTAATGTGTACAATAACAGAACTTCAAAATTAGTCAATGATTTGGATTTAAGAATCATTGATACTACAGACAATACTACTTACCTTCCGTGGAGGCTTGATTACAACAATCCTATGACAGCATTAAAAGGTGACAATACAGTAGACAATGTTGAACAGGTCGTAATTGATACTCCAACAGCAGGTAGAAATTACCGAATTGAAATTACCAACAAAGGAACTCTGGTAAATAATACAGGGGCTACTACTCCTCAAAACTATTCAATTATCATCACAGGAATAGGATACACTTCAGTTCTGGGAACCCATGAAGCACCAGCCTTAAGTAATCTTGCTATAGCTCCAACTGTTACAAAAGATTTCACAAACATTTTAAAGGCCCCCAAAAAATCAACTTTCACTATTTATGATTTGTCCGGCAAAAAATTACAAAGCGGCACCATCAACAGCGATCAAGAAACCGTTGATTTATCAGCTTATACAAAAGGTATTTATATCGTCGAAGTAAAAACCGATCAAGAGGTTATAACTAAAAAAGTAATTAAGGAATAATCAATCAGACCATAATTTTATTGCAAAATACTAACAGTTGTTAGTATTTTGTTTTTTTATGTATATTTGCTTCCTATGGAAAATACACTTCACGAAAAAGTTTCTCAGGATATACTACTTAAAGCGTATAATCATATGATGCTGGCTAAAGCAATGGCCGATATTTACGAAGAAAACAGAAATGTCTGTAAATATGTACACAGTACCTCAAGAGGTCATGAAGCCATTCAGCTAGCAACTGCCTATCAATTAAAAAAAGAAGACTGGATTTCCCCTTATTATAGAGATGAAAGTATTCTTTTGGGAATAGGTTTTGAACCATACCAGCTAATGCTTCAATTATTGGCTAAAGCTGAGGATCCTTTTTCAGGAGGCAGATCTTATTATTCTCATCCATCAAGCAGGGATGAGAACAAACCTAAGATCATCCATCAAAGTTCTGCTACCGGTATGCAGACTATTCCTACAACCGGTGTAGCTCAGGGAATAAAATATATTCAGGACTTCAATCTTCAGCATTTTGAAAATAATCCTGTGGTAGTTTGTAGCCTTGGTGATAATTCGGTAACAGAAGGTGAAGTAAGTGAAGCATTACAATTTGCGGCATTACATCAGCTTCCCATCATATTTCTGGTTCAGGATAACGAATGGGGAATTTCTGTGACCAAGGAGGAAGCAAGAACCTGTGACGCGTATGACTTTGTAGCTGGATTTACGGGATTAAGCAGAATGAGAGTGGACGGAACTGATTTCATAGAGAGTTTCGAAGCGATGAAAAAGGCCGTGGATTTTGTAAGAACAGAAAGAAAGCCATTGGTTGTTTGCGCAAAAACGGTACTGATTGGTCACCATACTTCTGGTGTAAGAAGAGAGTTTTACAGAAACGAAGAAGATTTAACAAAACATAGAGCTAAAGATCCGGGAGAAATCCTTAGAAAACAATTACTGGAAGCAGGTATTGATGAGGATCATTTAAAACAAATTACAAAAAAAGCCCGTCTTGAAGCTGAAGAGGCTTTTGAAAGAGCTAAAAATGCGGAAGATCCAAAACCGGAAACCGTAATGCAGCACATCTTCGCCCCTACTCCTATTACTGAAGAAGCGGGAACCCGTGAACCAGCTAACGGAGAAAAGATCGTAATGGTAGATGCTGCCATCCATGCTATACAGGAACTTATGTGGAAACACCCTGAAGCGTTGCTTTACGGACAGGATGTGGGAGAAAGAATTGGAGGAGTTTTCCGTGAAACGGTGACTTTAGGAAAAAAATTCGGTAGTAAAAGAGTTTTCAATACCGCTATCCAGGAAGCTTATATCATTGGATCTACAGCAGGAATGAGTGCTGTAGGATTAAAACCTATCGTAGAAGTTCAGTTTGCTGATTATATATATCCGGGGATTAACCAACTGATCACCGAAATTTCCAAATCAAGCTACCTAAGCGGAGGGAAATTCCCTGTCAGCAATATTATCCGTGTTCCTATTGGAGCATATGGAGGTGGTGGACCTTATCACAGTGGCAGTGTTGAAAGCATCCTGGCCAATATTAAAGGAATTAAAATAGCCTACCCAAGCAATGCCGCAGACTTCAAAGGACTGTTAAAAGCAGCCTATTATGATCCTAACCCTGTAATAATGCTGGAACACAAAGGATTATACTGGAGTAAAGTTCCGGGAACTGAAGATGCCAAAACAATAGAACCTGCTGAAGATTACATCCTTCCTTTTGGAAAAGGAAAAGTAATTATTGAAGCAGATCAAAATGAAACTGAAAAAGGCAGAACTTTATTAGTTATTACCTATGGAATGGGAGTTTACTGGGCTAAAGAAGCTGTTAAAAACTTCAACGGCAGAGTGGAAGTTATTGATTTAAGAACTTTAATTCCACTGGATGAAGAACTTGTTTTTGAAAGAGTAAAAGCTCATGGAAAATGTATTGTTCTGACAGAAGAACAGCTTAACAATTCTTTTGCAGAAGCTTTCGCGCACCGTATTTCGAAAAACTGTTTCAAATATCTGGATGCACCGGTAGAAACGATGGGATCTTTGGATGTCCCTGCTGTTCCTATCAATCTTGTATTGGAAAAGGAAATGTTACCCAATGCGGAGAAGCTCTCCAAAAAGATCGAAGAAATGCTGCAATATTAAGCTTATCTAAAATAACAGCCTCTAATTTTTTTTAGAGGTTTTTTTTATGTTTTTTTTCATTACTTTTAAATAAAGATTATCCACCTAAATCCCAGACTATTGTAACCAAAGAAAACTTAAAAAATTATTGCTGACAGATACTTTACAGTAAAATTCCATCACAGTTTGGTATTCATTTTGTCTGCACACCAAAACACATTCTTCTTTATGATCACTACAAAATACGTTAACTATAAACAGGTTCTTAATCTATCAGGCACTCCACTCATCTTAATTTCTATCTGGTGCACACTGATTACAGTTCTATTCTATTTCTTCAATTGGCAATGGATGACTATTCCTTGGGTTCCGGTTGCAGTAATCGGTACCGCAGAGGCTTTTTTAGTTGGATTTAAAAACAACCAGGCCTACGACAGACTTTGGGAAGCCAGAAAAATATGGGGTGGAATTGTGAATTCCAGCCGGTCGTTTGCTTCCATGGTACAGGCCTTTGATACTAAAAATGAAGAAATAGGGGTCTTTGATCTGGAAGACCGAAAAAAAAGAATCATTTACCGCCATATTGCATGGTTATATACTTTCCGTGAACAGCTTTTAATCCCTACAGAATGGGAACACATTAGTGCTGAAAATAAATTCGGAAGAATTAATTTAAGGAGAAACAGACTAATCAAAGCAGGATTTCCGGATTATGGGAGAGCCCCCATTTTCCTCCATAAATATCTTTCCGAAGAAGAATACGATCTTAAGAGTAAATATAAAAACTTTGCTACCTATCTGGTTTCTCAGCAAGCCAAGGATATTAATGAGCTTAAAAACATGAATGCCATCACAGACTTCAATCAGGTACAACTACAAACCTGTTTGAATGAATTCTATGGTTTCCAGGGGCAAGCGGAAAGAATCAAGAAATTCCCATCCCCAAGACAGTTTGCCAGTACCGCATTTGTCTTCAACATTCTGTTTATCATGCTACTCCCTCTTGGGTTAGTGAATGAATTTGCCAAACTGGGAGACTGGGGCATCTGGACTTCCATCCCTTTCTGTATCACCATTGGCTGGATTTATATTATTATGGAACTGGTAGGAGACTATTCTGAAAACCCTTTTGCCGGACTTATGTTTGATGTCCCTATGCTTTCCATCTGCAGAACTATAGAAATAGACCTGCTTCAAATGACCGGTGAAACTGATCTGCCAGATCCTATCGCATCTAAAAATGGAGTCCTGGTATAATTACAAATAGTGGTTAATCACAAGATGAAACAGACAATTAATATACTGCCTTTTACAGAATAATAGCTGTTGTATTTTTTACTTCAGAAATCATAAACGAGCTGTGCGTACTTGCGATGTGCTGAAGCGTCGTCAGTTTTGTCAGCATAAAACTACGGTAGTCTTCTATGTCTCTCACTCCTATCTTAAGGATATAGTCGTAGTCTCCACTTACATGAAAACATTCTGTAACTTCTTCAAGATTCATCACTTCTTTCTCAAACTGCAATACAAATTCTTTTTTGTGCTGTATTAACTTTACATGACACAGAACAATAAAATTCCGGTGGATCTTATTCCTGTCCAGTAAAGCTACATATTTGGAAATAACACCTGCATTTTCCAGCTTTTTCACACGCTCATAAACAGCTGTTACAGATAATCCAAGCTTGCCAGACAGTTCTTTGGTAGTTTGTTTACAGTCTTCCTGTAAAAACAGGAGCAGTTTTTTGTCAGTTTCGTCAAGTTCCATAGATAAATTTTTGGTCAAAATTTAATATCTCCGAAGATACTAAATATATTTTCTAAATAAACAAACAATCGCAGTTTTATATTCTATAAATTCAAATTTATGTTGTAATAATTATGAAAATGATGCAATTTGGTTCCATAAAATAAAAACAACGCTTATGGAAAATTTCAATGCAGCCAATGAAATACAGGATCTTCAGTATTTTGGTGAATTCGGGGGAGTGAATCCTTCTATTTCAGACAGCTCTACTTATACTTTCCTTTCCGCAAAAACAATGTTTGATACTTTTGAAGGAAATGCGGAAGGATGTTATCTGTACTCAAGACATTCCTCTCCAATGAATCTTTATCTGGCTCAGGCACTTGCCAAATTGGAAAATACAGAATCCGCCAATGTAACAGCTTCCGGAATGGGTGCTATTACTTCTGTTCTGATGCAGGTATGCAAAGGTGGAGATCATATTATTTCCAGCAGAACAATTTATGGTGGAACATACGCGTTTCTTAAAAACTTTCTGCCACCTTACCATATTGAAACATCCTTTGTAGATATCGGAAATTTCGAGTCTATAGAAAATGCCATACGACCTAATACTAAAGTCATTTACTGTGAAAGTGTAAGCAACCCACTTCTTGAAGTGGCAGATCTTAGAAAGCTTTCGGAAATCTGTAAAAAACATAATTTAAAACTGATTGTCGACAATACTTTTTCACCTCTTTCCATTTCTCCAACATCACTTGGTGCGGATATCGTGATCCATAGTTTAACGAAATTCATTAATGGAAGCAGTGATACTGTAGGTGGTGTCTATTGTGGAACTCAGGAGTTCATTAACGATACAAAAAATGTAAACTCAGGAGCTTGCATGCTTCTTGGTCCTACTATGGACAGTTTCAGATCTGCCAGTATCTTAAAAAACCTGAGAACCCTGCACATCAGAATGAAACAGCACAGCTACAATGCAATGTATCTTGCCGAAAGATTTGAAAAAGACGGATTGAAAATATCTTATCCAGGGTTGGAGTCTCATAAAAACCATGAATTAATGAAAAGTATGATTCATGAAGAATACGGATATGGAGGGTTATTAACGCTGGATGCCGGAACTACGGAAAAAGCCAATGAGCTGATGGAAATGATGCAGACAGAAAATCTGGGCTATCTGGCCGTAAGTTTAGGGTTTTATAAAACCTTATTCTCATGTTCCGGAAAATCTACTTCTTCTGAAATTCCGGAAGAAGAGCGTGCTTCCATAGGAATTTCTGATGGCCTGATCAGATTCTCCATCGGTTTGGACCACGACATAAAACGAACATACCAAAAAATGAAAGAATGCATGCTTAAAGTAGGTGTTCTTACCCATGAAAACATTCCTATACTCTAAATTTATTGTTATAAAAGCTGCCGGTTTTGGCAGCTTTTATTTTTTATGGTAATGATGAGGAAAAGCATCCTCCGGTTTCATCTTAAAAATATTCAGTAAAACCCAGGATTTCAGGAAGCCGTAGCCGTAAGAAAACATCTGGATATAAGTGGATATAACTGCCATACCGGCAATACTTATATTTTTAGTAAGAAGCAAGGCATGGAAAAGCACCAAAAAGGTATACAGCCCATAAAAAGCAAGGATAATTCCTCTTCCCAGCACAAAATATTCCAGAAATCCCATTATATATCCCAGCATAAATAGTGTGGGAAAAGCAAAAGAGATCTTCACATAATCAGGATGTCTTTGATTAAGAATAGGCCTTGCACAACCGAATTGATAGACCTGTTTGGAAAATTTTCCAAAATCCACTCTCCGTTTGTGATACACCGCAATATCATCAAAAAAAGCTGTAGTAAAACCATTTTCCCAAAGTGTCATTGACAAATCGGGATCCTCTCCTATTCTCATTTCTGAAAATCCGCCTACTTTTTCAAAAACCGCCTTTTTTACGCCCATATTAAAACTTCTGGGCTGAAATTTTGAAACCGCTTTTTTACTGCCCCTGATTCCTCCTGTTGTAAAAACAGAAGTCATAGAGTATGAAATAGCTTTCTGCATCAGATTAAAACCTTTATGTGCTTTATCTGCCCCACCAAATGCATCACAAGGAATACTAACGATATCTTTTTTAATATGCTCAATGTAATCCTTCTCAACGATTACGTCACTGTCTACAAAAACCAACCATTTATTGGCGGCTCTTGCTGATCCGTAATTCCTTGTCAGTCCCGGTCCGGAATTATCCTTTCTGAAATATTTAATATCCAGAACTTCGTCAAAATGATGTATCGTAGGTTTCAGGTCTATCACAGAGCCATCATCCACAATAATAATTTCAAACTCTTTATCCGTCTGTTGGGTAAGGGAGGTCAGCAACTCAAAAAGCTCGTCTTTTCGGTTGTAAATAGCAACAATAATGGAAATACTAGGTTTCAAATTGAAAATTTGTCAAAATTAACCATTCATAAAGGAATTCACAAACAGTTTAACAGGTATTCACCGAAATTAACACCATCATGCTTTTAGACAGCATTTTAATCACGGACTCCCGAGGTAGTAATTCCCTTCGTTTGTTGATTTTAATACATTAAATTGACATTTTAAATAAATGAGAACCTATATACTATTGATGGAAATATAAAAGATCCTTTAAAAAAAAGAACAAATTTCAATTTGAAATCTGTTCTTTAAATAGAAACTATAATTTTATTAATTTCCATTTTTGGGCATTGCCGGTATTGGCTGCCCAAATCTGGATTTTTGTTCCATTGGC